>ENA-OQHF01000014-OQHF01000014.1-human-gut-metagenome-genome-assembly--contig:-NODE-14-length-102383-cov-9.073277_pt1 | contig 102383 bp, 83 predicted proteins | sample MGYA00242559_ERZ504709 | MGnify/ENA primary metagenome ERZ504709 (study PRJEB26092, sample SAMD00036203) | human gut metagenome | host: Homo sapiens | study: EMG produced TPA metagenomics assembly of... | reverse complement strand
CCAACGCTTGCGAAAACGTATCGCAGCTTGCCCAGGAATTTGCGCGCCGTTACGGCTTTTAACGGCGCAAACGCCACGACCATGTCATTCACGTTAGGAACGGCTTCATGAACTTCCGCTCATCTCTCGCCTGCACCTCGAGCGATATCGCCCGCTGGGGGCTGCGCTCCGTCCTTAAGCGCCAGGGCGGCGTACTCCCCGGCCGCATCGCCATGAAGATCGACCCCGAGCTGCTAAGCGACCTCGCGGGCCTTGTCGACCGCAGCGTGGTGATCACCGGCACCAACGGCAAGACCACCACCTCCAACCTCATCGCCGATGCCGTTGCCGCCAGCGGCGCCACCGTGGTATGCAACCGCGCCGGCAACAACATGGAGCCAGGCGTGGTGGGCGCGTTGCTCGAGGCGCGCGGCAACCTTAAGCGAACCGCCAGCAGCAAGCGCGTAGGCGTCTTTGAGTGCGACGAGCTCTACACGGTGCGCGTCCTGCCCAAGCTCAAGCCGACCTACTTTGTGCTGCTCAACCTGTTCCGCGACCAGCTGGACCGCTACGGTGAGATCGACCATACCCAGGATGTCATCGCCCACGCGCTGGAGCTTTCGCCGACAACGACGCTCATCTATAACGCCGACGACCCGCTGTGTGCCGCGATCGCCGCGCGCGTTCCCAATGCAAGCATCGCCTTTGGCATCGACGGCGCCACCGACACCGAGTCTGACCGCATTAGCGACTCGCGCTTTTGCTCGCAGTGCAACGCGCCGCTGGAGTACGACTATGTGCAGTACGGACAGCTTGGAGCATACCATTGCCCCTCGTGCGGCTGGGGTCGTCCCGCGCTGGTCCGTCGCGTAACGGACGTTGAGCTCACCTGCAACGGCTACGGCTTTGACCTGAACTTTGGACCCGATACTGACGCACCCGCAACGCACATCGCCACGCGCTACAACGGCCTATACATGGTCTATAACGTTGCCGCCGCCTTCTTTGCGGCGCGCGAGCTGGGCGTGGGCGCGGCACATCTACAGTCCACGCTCGATGCCTACGTCCCCGCCGGCGGACGCATGGGCCGCTGGGAGATCGCCGGCCGTACCGTCGAGGCAAACCTGGCCAAGAATCCCGTGGGCTTCGATCGCCAGATCCAGTCCATTAAGACGGCGGGCGGCAGACTCTGCGCCTTCTTTCTGAACGACAACGACGCCGACGGCCACGATGTCTCGTGGATCTACGACGTCGACTTCGAGCGCATCGCCGATACCCCAGGGCTTGTCGCCTTTGCCGGCGGCACGCGTGCACACGATATGCAGGTACGCCTGAAGTACGCCGGCATCGACTCCGCCATCATCTCGAATATCGAGCAGGCAATCGGCGCCGTGGCAGACGAGGAGGCTGGCGACACTTTCTACGCCGTCGCCAATTACACGGCCTTCCCGCCGCTGGTCAAGGAGCTCGACGAGCTTAAGGGCACCGATGCGAGCTCGGTTGCCTCCCACGCCGCAACGCGCGCCGATGGCAGCGCTGTCCCCACCGATATTGCGCCGGTCGAACTCTCGCGCCCCCTGCGCATCGTCTACCTGTATCCCGATGCCCTCAACCTCTATGGCGACGGCGGCAACGTCATTGCCCTCGAGCGCCGCTGCGCCTGGCGCGGCATTCCCGTGCGTGTGGACGAGGTCCGCATGGGCGAGTCGCTCGATCTCACCGACGCCGACATCGTTATGATGGGCGGTGGCTCCGACCGCGACCAGCTTGCCGTGGCACACGAGCTGCTCGCTCAAAAAGACAAGGTCGCGTCCTATGTTGAGGATGGCGGCTCGCTGCTCGCTATCTGCGGCAGCTATCAGCTGCTCGGCCGTTCGTACTATATGGGTGAGAATCGCCTCGAGGGCCTGGGCGTCATTGCCGCCGAAACCGTGCGCGGCTCCGACCGCCTGATCGGCAACGTCGCCGTCAAGACCGACCTGGCACCCGAGCCCTTTGTGGGATTCGAGAACCACGGTGGCCGCACGCTTTTGGACGCCGAGGCCACGCCGCTCGGAACGTCCGTCGTCACGGGCACCGGTAACAACGGCGACGACGGCTTTGAGGGTCTGATCTACAAGGGCGTCATCGGCACGTACCTACACGGACCGGCACTGCCCAAGAACCCCGAACTCGCCGACTGGCTCATCACCCACGCTCTCGAGCGCCGTGGCGATGCACAGGCCACCGCTCTGCTGCCGCTCAAGCCCCTCGACGACGCTTACGAGCACGCCGCCCACGACGCCGCGATGAAGCTCCTCCCCTAACGCCCCGCCACCACAAAGGGGACAGGCACCTTTGTGGTGGTTTTGATCTGCCACGTTTGTTTGTCTCGATCTGTAACATCTAGGCCGTTGAAAGTCGTCTTACTGTTACAGATTGAGATATTCGTCCCGACGCCCGCCGTCTGTCTCGATCTGTAACAGATAGAGCCGATTTGCCTGCCCAGATGTTACAGATTGAGATATTTGAAAATCAGGATAGGGAGCCAGCTCCTGTGTGGTGGTTTTCCAGTTTGCCAACGATATACGCGCCGGCAAAAAAGTCTGCTATACTCTTTCCCGCTGTCCCCATCGTCTAGCGGCCAAGGACGCCACCCTTTCAAGGTGGATATCGCGGGTTCGAATCCCGCTGGGGGCACCACAGAATCTGAGAAGCCCGTTGCCAATTCGGTAGCGGGCTTTTTGCTACCCATGTGCCGGGATTCGAACCCGACAGGGTGCGGAGCTGAGGAAACGCGCAAGCGTTTTCCAGCGCAGCGCGCAAGGAGTGAAGCGACGCAGCGGAAGCGGGCGGCGCCAGCCGCACGCGGACATCCCGCTGGGGGCACCAACTCAAAAATGTACGAACCCGTGCGAGTTACCATCGCACGGGTTCGTTCTTTCTTGACATTAGATGAAGAAGACTCAAAGCCCCTGCGCTAGATAAACAGCTCGCACTCCTTCCGTTCGGCGCAGACTTTGCTCAACATCTTGGTAGCCGCAGAGAGCATGACGGGATTTACCGCGCGAGCGCCCCACGGACACACGGCAACGCAACGCATGCAGGAAATGCAGGTCTTTTTGTCCACCCGCTTGGGATCGTCTTTATCGATAGCGCCAACAGGGCACGCTGCGGCACAAGCCCCGCAAGCGGTGCACTCTTTTGTGGCCTTGGGCACCATACCGGCGCCCCCGGCCTTCTTATAGGGACGATTGCCCGGAATAGCCAGCTCAGAAGCATCTCCTGCAGATATCTTTTGCTGAATCTGATTCGCAAACCCAGCGAGCTGCGCCGCGTCCTGTGGGTCTGGCCGACCGGCTGCAAACTGGCGAACAATAGAATGCTCGGCGATGGCAGAAACCGCCGCGATCACCCGAAAGCCCGCGCCCTTTGCCGCATCCTCAAGCTCGACCAGCGTGTCCTCATACGCGCGGTTTCCGTAAACACAAACCAGAACCGCCTGCGCACCGTTTCCCCGCATCATACCCAAGCGCTCCGCAGCCACAGCCGGGACTCGCCCGCCATACGAGGGTACCGCGATCACGGCTACATCCTCTTTTGTCATCGCAACCGTGCGAAAACCAAGCCCGCTATCGGTCAGATCTACAGCAACGGTTTCCCCTTCCAACGCATTGGCAATGTAGCCAGACGCCCTTTCCGTTCCGCCGGTCGGGCTAAACACGATATCGAATACCCTCATCGGATCATCCTCCCCTTTATGAACAAACGCCCGGAACGTCCGCATGCCAAAAACAGGTTACAACTTTTAAGATGCCCCGCGCGAAACGCTCGCTCGGCTGCAAGTTCAAAGCAGGTCAAAGCGGCAAAAAAGAAGGGGCCTCACACAGGCGAGACCCCTTCACACGCAAAATCAAACGTGTCTGTTACACATAGAACAGAATGTCATCGTAGGTCGGGACCGGCCAGTAGTCGGCGGCCACGATCTCCTCCATGGCATCCACGGCGGCGCGCAGCGTATCCATAGCGGGAACGACCTCGTGTGCATACACGTTGGCCTGCTCCTGACCATCGAGGGCTTCGGCCTTCTGATGCACGGCGTCGAGCGCCTTGATGGAGTCGTTGATGGTGGTGATACCGTTGCAGAGCTTGTTGAGCGTGTTCTGCTCGCACTGCATGGCGGCCTCCGCACCAGCGGCACGAATAGTCTCAAGGCCCTTAGCGACCTTGGTGGCATAGGCGGTAATGACCGGGCGATAGGTACGACGCGCCTCGCGAACCATCGTGGTGGCCTCGATGTTCATGAGCTTGTTGTACTTCTCGAGCTTGCAGTCGTAGCGGCACTGGGCTTCGGCCTTGGTCAGGACGCCCGTCTCCTCAAAGAGCGCGATGGCCTTATCGGAGACAAAGGCGGGCAGGGCGTCGGCCGTGGTCTTGTTGTTGGCAAGGCCGCGCTTCTCGGCCTCGACGGGCCACTCGTCGGAGTAGCCATCGCCGGAAAAGAGAATGCGCTGGTGGTCGGTCAGGACCTTCTTGCAGTACTCGAGCGCAGCGTCCTGGAACTCATCCTCGGGCGTGCCCTCGAGCGCGTCGGCGAAAGACTTGAGCGACTTGGCCACGGCGGCATCGAGCACCAGGTTGGAGTCGGAGACGTTCTGCTCGGAGCCGCAGGCACGGAACTCGAACTTGTTGCCGGTGAAGGCAAACGGGGAGGTACGGTTGCGGTCGGTGTTGTCCTGCATCAGTTTGGGCAGGGTATCGGCGCCCAGGTCGAGCACGCCGCGCGTGGCATGGACGGAAGCCTTGCCATCGATGATCTTCTCGACGACCTCGGTAAGCTGGTCGCCCAGGAAGATGGACATAATCGCCGGAGGAGCCTCGTTGGCGCCCAGACGATGGTCGTTGCCGGCAGAGGCAACGGAGGCACGCAGGAGCTCCTGATAGTTATCGACGGCCTCGATCACCGCGGTGAGGAAGACGATGAACTGCAGGTTGTCGAGCGGGGTGTCGCCCGGATCGAGCAGATTCTCGGACTCGGTGCCAAGCGACCAGTTGTTGTGCTTGCCCGAACCGTTGATACCCTCGAAGGGCTTCTCGTGCAGCAGGCAGACCAAGTCGTGGCGGGAGGCGATGAGCTTCATCTTCTCCATCATGACCAGATTCTGGTCGATGGCCTCGTTTACCTCGCCATAGACGGGGGCGAGCTCGTGCTGGCAGGGAGCAACCTCGTTGTGCTTGGTCTTGGCGGGAATGCCAAGCGCCCACAGTTCATCGTCCAGATCCTTCATATAGGCCGAGACGGTGGGGCGGATAGCGCCAAAGTAGTGCTCCTCGAGCTCCTGGCCCTTGCAGGGAGCAGCACCAAAGAGGGTGCGGCCGGTGATGACCAGGTCCTTGCGCTTGCGGTAGGCGTCCTTCTTGATCAGGAAGTACTCCTGCTCGTCGCCCACGGAAGGAACGACCTTCTTGGGGGTCTTGCCAAACAGCGCCAAAACGCGCTTGGACTCACGCGAGAGCGCGGTCATGGAGCGCAGCAGCGGGGTCTTCTTGTCCAGGGCCTCGCCCGTGTAGGAACAGAAAGCCGTGGGGATGCACAGGACATCGTCCTTGATAAAGGCGGGGCTGGTGGGATCCCAAGCGGTGTAGCCACGGGCCTCGAAGGTGGCACGCAGGCCGCCGTTGGGGAAGCTGGAGGCATCCGGCTCGCCCTGGATGAGGTTCTTGCCCGTAAACTTGGTAATGGCGGTGCCGTCGTGGTTGGGCTCCAGGAAGCTGTCGTGCTTCTCGGAAGTAATGCCCGAAAGCGGCTGGAACCAGTGCGCGTAGTGCGTCGCGCCCTTGGAGATGGCCCAGACCTTCATGGCATGGGCAACGGCGTTGGCCACGTCCAGGTCGAGCGGCTCACCGCCCTCGAGGGTTGCAGCAAGGCGCTTCCAAATGTCCTTGGGGAGGTAGTCCTTCATGACTTCCTCAGAGAACACCATGGTCCCGAAGCGGTCAGTAAGTTCGGCCATACGGAACTCCCTTCGTATCGGCACCGCGTGAGAAGCGGTGTTGATTACTAACGAACGAGTCATAGCTTAGACTCGCCGTGTTTCCGCGACATTACCGTTATGTTGCTGTCGCGGAACCAATCAATGAGGTTACCCTATCGAGGCGGCGTTGCCACCCTCAACAGCCAATCAACTGCATAAATTGCAGACCTCTCCCCATGGTTTAAGGGTAGTCAATGTAAGATAGAGCTCTATTAACTGGTATTTCGCATCAGATACCATTCAATATAGTCCCCATCCTACATTGACCATTCTGTTATAGGAAATGCCGATAGCAAAGCATCTTCGATTGGTATTCCCAAATAGCGAGTAAAACTCCACCGTGGCGTAGTGGTGCTGTAGAATCCTTACAACACATCGCACTAAAGTATCTAAAGGAGCACGATATGCGCGTCGACGAGGTTTTTAAGCAGGCAGCATCCCAGGGCACCACACCCGTTTCGTTTGAGATGTTCCCGCCCAAGGGCGAGCTTACCCTCGATACGGCTCGCGAGGTGGCAGGCAATCTGTGCAAGCTTTCGCCGAGCTTTGTCTCGGTCACCTGCTCGGCCGGCGGCTCGGGCAACGGCGCCACCACCGCCCCCATCGCGCATATGATTACGAGCGAATTCAATACGCCCTCGGTGGCGCACCTCACCTGCGTGGGCCGCTCACACGCCGATATCGCCGCCAAGATCGACGAATACCGCACCGCCGGCGTTGAAAACATCCTGGCCCTGCGCGGCGATCTTCCCGCTGGCGCGACCGAGGACGATAAGCCCGCCTCGGACTATGTCTACGCCCGCGACCTCATCCCCGAGCTCGTCGACGCCGGCTTTTGTGTGGGCGCCGCAGCCTACCCCGAGGGCCATATTGCCTGCGAGGATCTCAACCTCTCGGTCGAATACCTCAAGCAAAAGCAAGACGCCGGCGCGAGCTTCTTTGTGACGCAGCTCTTTTTTGATAACGAGTGCTTCTACCGTTTTCGCGAGCTTGCCAACAAGGCCGGTATCACCGTGCCCATTACCGCAGGCATCATGCCGTTTATGGGCAAGTCGCAGATCAGCCGCATGGTCTTTATGTGCGGCGCATCGCTGCCCTCCCCCGTCATCAAGATCCTCGCCAAGTACGAGAACGACCCCGAGAGCCTGCAGGCGGCCGGTGTAGATTATGCCGCCTGCCAGCTTTGCGACCTCAAGAAGCACGGCGCCGCCGGTCTGCACCTGTACACTATGAATCGTCCTGCGATCGCCGCGACCATTATGGAGCGCCTAGGGTAATGGAAAAACCGCACATCGATACAACCGCTGTCGAAGTGCCGGCCGACCTTGCGTCGCCGGCGCTTTACCGTGTCGATGCTGCGCACCATCCCCGTGTCGACCGTGCCGAGATGCTGCGGTATCTGGGTTACGGCGGCCAGCAGATTGAGCCCGAGCTGTCACGACGTATTGAGCTTGTCGTTGAGCGTCTGGAGCTGGACATTGAGCCCCGTGGCGTGCGCCGCGTATTTGCCATCGATGCCACGGACGTCGATGAACAGGGCGAGCCCTGCATTCGCTTGGTCGGCACCAACGTTGAATTGCAAGGTCGCGATATCTATCGACATCTCAAAGACGCCCGCTTTGCCGCGCTCATGGCATGCACCCTCGGCATGGACGCCGAGCGTCGTCTGCGCACCACGGGAGCCCAGCAGCCCCTGGAGGGAGCCGTGCTCGACGCCGCATGCTCTGCCTATGTAGAAGCCGCCGTCGAGCAGATGGACCAGCAGGTCAAGGCTGCGGCCGCCGCACACGGGCTTGCCGGTAACTGGCGCTTCAGTCCCGGCTACGGCGACTGCCCGCTTACGTCCCAGCGCTCGATCGTGGCTGCGCTCAACGCCACACGGCTCATCGGGCTTACCGTCACGCCGACCAGCCTGCTCATGCCCACCAAGAGCGTGACCGCGGTGATCGGTCTGTTCGACGGCGAGGTCCACGACGCCCAGAGCCGCCCCACCTGCAATATCTGCCGCATGCGCGAGCACTGCCGCTTCCGCGCCGCCCACACCACCTGCTATTCCAGCCATTAGGAGCCCTCGATGTTTACTCCGCTTATCACTCATGATTCTGACGGCACTGCATTGGCGGCACCCGTTGATGCCGCACGTCGCAACGGTGCCGCGTACAAGACGCGCACGATCGACGATCTGCGCATTAAGGACGATCGCCTGCGTGCGGCCATCGAGGGCACGGGACACCTGCTGTTCGACGGCGGCATGGGCACCATGTTGCAGGCCGCTGGCATGAAGGCGGGCGCCCTGCCCGAGCTGCTCAACTTTGAGGAGCCCCAGGTCATTACCGACATTCAGCGACAGTACGTCAAGGCCGGCTGCGACGTGATCACCGCCAACACCTTTGGCGCCAACGCCCACAAGCTCGACGGTACCGCCACCGTGGCCGATGTCTTTGCCGCCGCTGTCGCCTGCGCCCGCGCGGCCGGCGCCCACTACGTCGCCGGCGATATCGGCCCCATCGGCGCGCTGCTTCGCCCCTTGGGTACTCTCGGCTTCGACGAGGCCTATGACCTCTTTGCCGAGGAAGTGCGCGCCGGCGTCGATGCGGGCGTGGACCTCTTTATTATCGAGACCATGACCGACCTTGCCGAGATCAAGGCCGCCGTCCTTGCCTGCCGCGAAAACTCCGACCTGCCCGTCTTTGCCACCATGACCTTTGAGGAAGACGGTCGCACGTTCCTGGGCACGAGTCCCGAGGTTGCCGCCATCACGCTCGACGCCATCGGCGCCGACGTTTTGGGCATCAACTGCAGCCAGGGACCGGCCGAGCTCAGAGGGCTTGCCGCACGCATGCTCACCGTTACCGACAAGCCCGTTATGGTGCAGGCCAATGCGGGACTGCCCCGCGTGGACGATGACGGCAATACCGTCTTTGATATCCAGGCACCCGAATACGCCGAGGCCGTCGCCGGCATGATTGAGGACGGCGTGAGCGTCGTGGGCGGTTGCTGCGGCACCACGCCGGCGCACATGGCGGCCCTACGCACGCTTATTGACAACCACACGCCCAGCCCACGCCATCGCAAGCCCAGTATGTCGGTCACGAGCGCCCAGACGGTCGTGGACCTTCCCTGTGACGGCCATAAGATTGCCGTCATCGGCGAGCGCATCAATCCCACCGGCAAAAAGCGCCTGCAGCAGGCCCTACGCGACGGCGACCTGGACTACGTCGTGAGCCAGGGCATCAGCCAGCAGGAACAGGGCGCCGACATCCTGGACGTCAACGTGGGCCTGCCCGAGATCGACGAGGTCAAGATCATCCAACAGGCAACCGAGCAGCTCCAGGGCTCCACGCTGCTGCCGCTGCAGATCGACTCCACCGACCCCGCAGCCGTCGAGGCAGCCGTGCGCCGCTACGCCGGCAAGCCCATCATCAACTCGGTCAATGGCAAACAGCAGATCATGGATGAGATCTTCCCGCTAGTCGCCCACTACGGCACCAACGTCGTCGGCCTCACACTCGACGAAGGCGGCATCCCCGATACTGCCGAGGCTCGCTTCGCCATCGCCGAGCGCATCGTGGCCGAGGCTGCCCGTTACGGCATCGGACCGGACCGCATCCTCATCGACTGCCTGGTCATGACCGCCTCGACCAACCAGCGCCAGGCCGAACAGATCCTGCGCGCCATGTCCCTGTGCAAGGAACGCCTGGGCGTCAAGTGCGCGCTCGGCGTGTCGAACATCAGCTTTGGTCTGCCCGCCCGCCCGCTGCTGGGCTCGGTCTTTTTGGCTGCCGCCTTCGGCGCGGGCCTGGACGCCCCCATCATGAACCCAGGTTCCAAGCGCTTTATGGATACCGTCTACAGCTATCGCGTCTTGAGCGTTGAGGACGAGGGCTCGACCGGATACATCGAACGCTACGCCGGCTGGACCGATCCGTACAAGATCGCCGCTAACCCGGCAGCAGCTCAAGCAGTATCGAGCGATGCCGCGCCTGCCGCAAGCACCACCGCAAGCGCCGATGACGATCCCATCCGCCACATGGTCGTCTCGGGCCGCAAAGGCGAGATCGCAGCCGAGACCGAACGTCTTCTGGCAGATCACGACGCCATGGACCTCATCAACAACCACTTTATCCCCGCCCTCGACGAGGTTGGCGTCCTCTTTGACCAGGGCAAGTTCTTCTTGCCGCAGCTCATGGCCTCGGCCGAGGCCGCGCGTGCTGGCTTTGACACCATCAAGCGCCTGATGCCCGCCGGCGAGATTGCCGACAAGGGCAAAATCTGCGTGGCCACCGTCAAGGGCGACATTCACGACATCGGTAAGAACATCGTCAAGATGCTGCTCGATAACTACGGCTACACCGTCTTTGATCTGGGTCGCGACGTCGACCCGCAGGAGGTGCTCAAGACCGTCAAGGAACGCGACATTAAGCTCGTCGGCCTCTCGGCGCTTATGACTACCACGGTCGTCGCCATGGAGGAAACCATCAAGCTGCTTCATGCCGAGGTGCCGGGCGTCAAGATCATCGTAGGTGGCGCCGTGCTCACCCCCGAATACGCCAAGCAGATCGGCGCGGACTACTACGCCAAGGACGCCGCCGAAAGCGCGCGCATCGCCGAAGAGGTCTTTGGGCAGTAACACAACGGAAACAACCGAGCACCAAAACGTGCCGCATGCGCCACTTGGCACGTGCGGCACGTTAGAATAGACAAGACTATGCTCGTTTTGGCAGATAGGAGCGCAAGGATGGCGATCACGCCCGCAGAAATCGCGGAAACCCGCGGCATGGTTGAGGAGCAGAACCTCGACATCAGGACCATCACCATGGGTGTTTCGCTCATGGGTTGCGGCGACGAGAACCTCGACCGCATGTGCACGAAGATCTACGACCACGTGACGCACACGGCTGAGCACTTGGTCGAGACCGCCGAGAACCTCGAGCGCGAGTACGGTATCCCCATTGTCAACAAGCGCGTTTCCGTCACCCCGGTGGCGCAGATCGCCGCATGCTGCAAGAATGAGGACCTCACCCCCATCGCGCACGCCCTCGACCGCGCGGCCGAGACGCTCGGCATCGATTACCTGGGCGGCTTCTCCGCACTCGTCCAGAAGGGCATCGGCGACGCCGACCGCCGCGTCATCCAGTCCATCCCCCAGGCGCTCGCTACCACCAGCCGCGTCTGCTCCAGCGTCAACGTCGCCAGCCTGCGTGCCGGCATCAACATGGACGCCGTGCTCATGGCCGCCCAGACCATCATCGATGCCGCCAAACTCACGGCCGACCAGGATTCCGTCGGCGCTTCCAAGTTTGTCTGCTTTGCCAACATGGTCGAGGACTCCCCGTTTATGGCGGGCGCCGTCCACGGCGGTGGCGAGGCCGACGCCGTCATCAACGTAGGCGTCTCGGGCCCCGGCGTTATGGCCGCAGCCCTGGAGACACTGCCCGATTCCGCATCGATGATGGAGGTCGCCGAGAAGATTAAGCAGACCGCCTTTAAGATCACCCGTGCCGGCGAGCTCATGAGCCGCGAGGCCGCCCATCGCCTGGGTGTCGAGAAGGGCATTGTCGACCTGTCGCTGGCACCTACGCCCGCCATCGGCGACTCCGTCGCGCGCATCCTCGAGATCATCGGCGTGGGCACCTGCGGTGGCCCCGGCACGACCTGTGCGCTCGCCATGCTCAACGATGCCGTCAAGAAGGGCGGCGTCATGGCCAGCTCCAGCGTGGGCGGTCTCTCGGGCGCCTTTATCCCCGTGTCCGAGGACGCCGGCATGATCGCTGCCGTCGAGGCCGGCGCGCTTTCACTCGAGAAGCTCGAGGCCATGACCTGCGTGTGCTCCGTTGGCCTGGACATGATCGCCATCCCCGGCGACACCCCGGTCGAGACCATCGCCGGCATCATCGCCGACGAGATGGCCATCGGCGTCATCAACAATAAGACCACGGCCGTGCGCGTGATTCCCGCCATCGGCAAGGGCGTGGGCGACTGCGTCGAGTACGGCGGCCTGTTTGGCCGTGCGCCCATCATGCCGGTGAACCCCAACGCCGGCACCGTGCTTGCCCACCGCGGTGGACGCTTCCCGGCGCCGCTGAACTCGCTCAAGAACTAGCTGAGGGGTTCGGGCGAGGAGCCCCGGGGAGGGCAAATATATAAGGTCGCCTGCTCGGACAGTCCTGACTCGCACGGAGAGCACATTAAGTGCTCTCCGGCTCGTGCGGAACTCGCGATCGACCTTATATATTTGCCCTCCCCGGGGCTCCCGCACAACGGGACCTCGGTTGGGTTCTATCCCGGTTGCAGTTGCTTCGCTCCTGCACTACATGGTCGATACGGCGGTTTGGCGTTGGATCGGTTCTTTCTGATATATGCTGGTTGCGGCTCTTCTTTTTGGGAGAGTCGCTTTTTTGTTGCTAGGAGGTTGGCCCGTGGTTGATGGGGATGCTCGCTCTGAGCTTCTTTCTGCTGATTGGAATGGCGAATGGATGCGTCTGCAAGCTGATCGGCGACGGGCTGATGATCCTTTTGAGTGGGATAAGCGGGCTCGGCATTTTCGGCCATTGGAGACTGCCCCGTATGCTCGGGATTTTATAAAACTGTTGGCGCTTGAGCCTGGTGAGTCGGTGCTTGATATGGGGTGTGGGGCTGGGTCGATTGCTATTCCGCTTGCTCAGGCTGGGCATTCCGTGATTGCAGCCGACTTCTCTCCTGCCATGTTGGGCACCCTTGATGCCGGCATTGAGTATTACGGGCTCGAGGATCTTATTTCACCGCTTGAGCTTGCTTGGGATGATGATTGGGATCTGGTTGGGCCGGTTGCCAAGGCTGTAGATGTTGCCTTTGCGAGTCGCTCGGTTACTACGAACGACCTGAAGGGGGCACTTGCCAAGCTCGACCGTACTGCTCGTCGGCGTTGTGCTGTCACGATGGTCGCCAACTCGAGTCCGCGTTATGACCTGCACCTGATGAACGCCATCGGCGCCTCGGTTACCTGCAGCAATGGCTTTGTGTACGCCTTCAACATCCTTATTCAGATGGGTGCCTTACCGCAGGTCACGTATTTTGAATCACCCCGTCGCGACACCTTCGATAGCCTTGAGGCGGGCGTAGCGGACTTCTCCCGCATGCTCGAGCATGGCAACGAGGATAAAATCGACCGCTTGCGCGACTATATCGCCCACCACATGATCGAGAACCCCCATGCCGGCGAGCCGGGATCCAAGGGCGTACCGCAGGGACGCTACATGCTCGACCATATCCGTAAGGTCCGCTGGGCCTTTATTGCCTGGGAGCCGGTCTCCGTACCCCGCCCGTAGCCCATCTAAAGCTTGCATCGTCTTCCCGCCCGGCATCCGCATTCTTTGCGAACTGGGCAAACGCGCTCCACACCACGCCGTTCCTGCGCTATCGTGGGAAAGTTCACGTAGATTAAGGCCCCATTGCGGGGCGCCCCATACATAGAAAGCGAGAAACCATGGCACTGACAGGAGCCCAGGTCAAGCAGCTTCGCAGCATGACCCATCACCTCAACCCCGCCATCATCATCGGTAAGTCCGATGTCAACGAGGGCACCGTCGAGCAGACGGTCGCCTACCTGGAGAAGCACGAGCTCGTTAAGTGCTCCGTGCTGGACGGCTCCAGCCTTTCTGCCCGCGAGGCCGCCGAGGAGCTCGCCGAGCACTGCCACGCCGACGTCGTTCAGGTTATCGGCCGCAAGTTCTCGCTGTATCGCGAGTCCTCGCGCAAGGATATCGAGAAGATCAAGCTCGTCTAAAACCGACTGGTCATACCGAGCAAGCCTGCAGGCGTCCGATTGATTCGGGCGCCCGTTTTTTATCGCTCGACAAGCACGCGCTTGAGCCTGCCTTCGACCAAGTGCTCATACAGACGCCTTGTCTCCGGCTCGGGCACTCCCTGTACCTGCTCTCGCAGGTGGTGCATGTGGCCGCTGTACAGCTCAACGACATCGCGACGTCGTCCCGCCGCGCCGTAAACGCGCATGGCGCAGCGAACCATGTCCTCGCGCGCCGTCTCCTGGCGAAGCCCCGATTCCACGAGCCAAATTGCCGATTGCAGGTCATTCTCCTCGAGAGCGGCATTCGCTCCCCTAATCATGCAGTCGATGTACTTGGATTGCATAATGTGGCGCATGCGCGTAAAGAACGTGGGATTGCAACCGGCGGGAACATACAGCGGACCCGCGTAGAGCTGCTCAACCTTAAGACATAGCTCAATCAGGTGAGGCCCTCTCGCACCCATACGATTTCCCAGAATCTCGCGGCTCAGCTGATCAAAGAGTCTTACATCGGTCTTAACGTAGTCGCCGTTGAGCCCAATGCACTCGTTTTGGATGACCACGCACGACTTGCCATCCGGAGTTGGACCCAAAGCCGAGCGCAAGCGCGATACCGTCGAATACAGATTGTTGCGCGCGGCGTTAAACTCGGCATGGGGCCACAACTCCATGGCGATTGTCTCGCGGTCGACCATGGCATCCATACCCAGCGCAAGGCGTTCGGCAAGCGTTGCCGCCTTTTTGCGACGCCACATCTTATCCGTGATGGGAAAACCGTCGCGCTCGGCGCGAAACGCGCCAAACATGCGCATCTCAATATGGCCGATAGCATCGACAGCCTCAACCTCGCCCGCCTGAAACAGGTGCTCACTTTCGCCCTCAAAGTCATCGCGTAGTGAATACCGCGACAGCTCGCGCACCGGAAGCTTCTTGCGAATCCTGACGGCAGGCTCGCCCAGGCAATGCATCGCAAGACGTGCAAAAAGACGATACGATGGGTCTAAAATCCCCGAGCGATTCATAGACATCCAGGCAGCAAGATCGCTATCGCGGCCTGCAGCGGCCAGATGCAGCGCCACGATCCAGGCTTCTGAGCCACCGACCTGCGTCTTGCTAATATCGAGCAGCTCTGCCTCTTCGCGAACCGATACCAGCGACGTATTGCGCAGATATGCCACGCGCTCCAGCAGCAAAGCGTTTTCGCGCATGTACGCAATCGATTCGTCGGCGAGCTTGAGCACCTGGACCGCGCGGAACTTTGCATTAACCGGCCGCCCCTCCGCCAGCGATTGCCAACCCTCCAGCAATAACCCAAACAGCTGAATTTGATTGTCGCGAACACGCACCGCAAAGCGGTCGAGCTCGCCAAACGCCGCATCGTCGGTCACGGGCAAGCCCGCGAGCAGGCGCCGCGCCGCGAGCACCATACGCAGCCAAATGGATGGCGCCTTAAGCCCGCGGATATCGAGCGCCTCGAGTATCTGCGCCATCTTGTCATCGCGCTCGTCGGGTTTAGCAAACGAGCCGTCGAACAGCTCCACCAGCATATGGTCGGCCTGCATGAGAATCCCCGCGATGTCGAGCTCGCAATAATAGGCTTTGCATACCTTGAGCTTCGCGAGAACATTGCCGTCTTCCGCTCGCTCGGTTAGGTGGCGCTTGACCTCGATATGCGCGGACAGCATGTCGAGCACCTCGCAGGATGTCTGTTCTTGCAAAACAGGGTTGGCGGGAAGCCCCAGGTCATTGTCGCCGTAAAAGGCGATAGTGAGCGCCTGGGCTATTTTCCAGGTAGCGGGGTCGACCTCGCGGGCCGCCTGATCGCCCGCACGTTCGATAACGGACGCCATATACCTTGCGAGCTTTGTATTGCACACGCTGACAGCCGCCAGATACACGCCGAGTGCCTCGGCGGGTGCCGGCTCTTGCTCCTGCCTTTCTGCATCGATCATCGCCGACGCCGCACGGCAAATGTCCCCTCCATGCCCGGTCAAGGCAAGATCGGCCCCATACTGCCCGGCAAGTTCCAACACCACATGACGGTCCAAGAACGCATCGGCCAGGTCCATGGCCAAATCACATCGGCCTGCCTTGATCAAAATGCGAGCAGCCCGCGATACAAGTTCGGGACGGATCTCGGCAACAAGCTTTCGCAACCTCAGGCGCGCATTGTCCTTAGCACCCAAACACCTAAAGGTGCGATCAGACGGATCCACGCCAAAAATCGGATAATCGCGTACAAAGATGGACTGGTCGACCATCGAAAGCCTCACACCGCACGCCTCTAGCTCCGCAATGCGGCCCTCGCCCATCAGTACCATCAAACAGGCAACGGTAAACAACAGGTTATTCTCGAGCGATGCAAGATCGGCCAGCGCCGCACCGTACACGTTGACGATTTCGTTCTCAAGCAACCCGGCAACATCGCCCTGTCCATACATTCCCGTCTGCAAGGCAGATACCAGCTCAGGCACACCCTGTGTGAGCCGATAGAAATCAAGCGATGTGCTGATCGAGAAGGCCGTGGCCCATGACGAATACTCATAGGCGTGCACCTTGAGCATCTGCGCATTGACTTTTACAGAATCGCCCAGCCCGTGGATAAGCAATCGGTTGGAGGGGCGGCAGGCAATAAAGACCCCCGTCCCCGTAGCACGTAAGCTGCGGATTCGATCGATGAGGTCCTCGGTTTCGTGCTGCTCGAGATTGGGCACGTTGTCGATCGCAACGAGCGAATGAGGTTTGTCCTTAAGCTCATCGGCGACAACCTCGAGCTGCATAAAGAGCTCGCGTCCAATCGCGCGGTCGGCCTCAATAATCCGAACCGGCCCTCGCGTGGGGTCCGATTTAACCTCCTGCACGTATTGCAGCAACACCGATGTCTTACCAAACCCATCGGGCGCGTAGAGCAAAACAATTCCCGCCTTGCGCCCTTTAACGATGAGCTCGTTCATCAAGCGATCGCGCCGCACCATATAGCCGCCGCCCGTCGGCATCAGCTCGAGATCATCCGTATTGCCCAGATCGTTTTCCATGCCTGCTCCTCAACTCGACCATATGGACACCGTAACTGCAGGACCATATGAGCCACCCTGTGAATAGCGCGACATAGAGTTTTTTGGTTGTCTGCCGGTACGTATTTGGCAAGTTTTTGTACAGCGTGGCCCGATGGTAACTTATCCCCCGACCAATAGGTCTTTGCGCAGGTCAATGCGCTTGCCAGCATGTCCCATCCCATTTGCAGTGTAGCGCAGTCGGCTGTTTTTATTTGAGTTGCGCAACTCGCCTACTCCTCGCTACCGCCTGCGACTCTATGGTGGTAAATGTGCATAGAATCTGCTATAGAACGAATCGAATGATTTAGAACCCACCAGTCAAGTATGCGGCAAGGTTCTCGTCATGCATGCACCACGGCCCACGTCACTAAAAAGGCCCCCGCAAAGCGAGGGCCTTTTGAAAAGCTATGTAAGATTGCTTGGTCGCGTTACTCGCAGAGCGAAAGAGCGGCCTCGTCAGCAACGACGACGCAGTTAGTGTGCAGCTGCAGGATCGAAGCCGGGCACTTGGGCGTAACCGGGCCATAGCACATATCGTGCACGGCCTGGGCCTTGGCCTCGCCGTTGGCGACAACCAGGATCATGCGGGCATACATGATGGTCTGGGTGCCCATGGTGTAAGCCTGACGGGGCACATCGTCGATGCTGTCGAACAGGCGGCTGTTGGCCTGAATGGTGCTCTCGGTCAGGTCGACGCAGTGCGTACCCTTGGAGAAGTGGTCATCGGGCTCGTTGAAGCCGATGTGACCGTTATTACCAATGCCGAGCAGCTGCAGATCCGGGTAACCGGCGGCAGCGACGATCTTGTCGTACTCGGAGCAGGCAGCGGCGGCATCGGGGTTGGAGCCATCGGGCACGTGCGTGTTGTTCAAATCGATATTGATGTGATCGAAGAAGTTCTCACGCATAAAGTAGTGATAGCTCTGGGGATCGTCGTGCGAAAGACCACGATACTCGTCCAGGTTATAGGTGCTGACCTCGGCGAAGTCGACGTCGCCCTTCTCGTACCAAGCAGCGAGCTGTTTGTAAGCACCAATCGGGGTGGAGCCGGTGGCAAGACCCAACACGCAATCGGGCTTAAGAATAACCTGCGCCGAGATGATATTGGCGGCCTTGCGGCTCATATCCTCATAGTCTTTAGCTTTAATGATCTTCATTACGCGTCCTTTCTCGTAGAAGAGAGGCAAGGCTCCCCTTACAAGCACTTGCCCGCGGCCCGCGTCGGCCGCAACCAACGTGTGCGGCCACCAGGGCGAGGTCGCGTAATGTATGTGTCTCGTGTCTAACCGCGTCGAGGCCCCTGCCCGTCCACGGTGACCCAAAGCTGTTTAGCCTCGGACGTTTCCCATCTTGCCACGGAGGGCGCCCTCTTTCAAGGGCGCCCTCCGAAAACGTGATTGAATTGTAGGCTAAAGGCCAAGCGGAGCGACTAGCGCTCGCGAGCAACGATGAGCTGGTCCATCTCCTCGACATGCTCGCCAACGGAGCCCTTGATGCTCGAGAACTCAACAGAGTTGCACACCAAGATGGGAACCGTCACATCGTAACCCTCGGCAGCAATTGCCTCGCGATCGAACTCGATGAGCACGTCGCCCTTATGGACGACATCACCCACCTGTGCATGCACGCTAAAATGCTTGCCCTCAAGCTGGACAGTGTCCAAACCAACATGGATGAGCACGTCTAGACCATCGACCGTGTTGAGCGCAACGGCGTGACCCGTGGGAAAAATGGCCTCGACCTTGGCGTCTGCCGGCGCAATCACACGCGTGCCGGTAGGCTGAATCGCCACGCCCTGACCCAAAAGGCCGGTGGCAAACGTCTGGTCTTTGACCTCGGACAACGGAATGACGTCGCCCGAGATGGGAGCATCCAGCGTAAGGACTCGACCACGCATACCAAAAGACCTCAGGACTTTAGTGAACATGCTCCCCCTCGGACATACCAATCAATCAAAATAGCTTTAACAGTTTACCACTTGGCACCCGTTTTTGACCATTAGGGAAGTTCGCGCTTGACAACCTCGACGATGTCGTCAACCACACGCTGGGTCAACTCGTGCGTCTCGGCCTCGGCCATCACACGGACCAGCGGCTCGGTGCCACTCGGACGTACCAGAATGCGGCCGCGACCGTTGAGCTCCTTCTCGGCGGCAGCGACAGCGTCCCAAATGGGCTGACAATCGTCCAGGCCGGCCTTATTGTCGGAATGTACGTTGACAAGTACCTGCGGGTACTTCTTCATGATACCGGCAAGGTCGGTGAGGGTGCGGCCGGTGCGCTTGAGCACGGCCAGAAGCTGCAGGGCCGTCACCAAGCCGTCGCCAGTGGTGTTGTGCTCCAGGAAGATGATGTGGCCGGACTGCTCGCCGCCGATGACGGCACCGTCCTCGAGCATACGCTCAAGAACATAGCGGTCGCCCACGGCGGTCTGGACCATCTCGAAGCCCTGCTCCTTCATGGCGATGGAGAAGCCTAGGTTGCACATAACGGTCGAGACGATCTCGGAGTTGGCGAGCTTGCCGCGAGCGGCCAGGTCGGAACCGCAGATGGCCAGGATGTAGTCGCCATCGATTTCGTTGCCCTCGCTGTCCACGAACAGCACGCGATCGGCGTCGCCATCGTGAGCCAGACCGATGTCGGCGTGGGTGCGCAGCACGAGCTCGCGCAGGGGCTCAAGATGAGTGGAGCCGCACTCGACGTTAATGTCGGTGCCGCAGTAATCGGTGTTGATGGCATGGACCGTGGCGCCCAGGCGCTGCAGCGCGGCGGGCGTGGTCTGGCAAGAGGCGCCATGACCGCAGTCGACGGCAACAACCAGACCGTCGAGCCTAAGGCCGTCAAGCGTATTGATGGCGTGGTCGACGTATGCCTTGCGGGCATCCTTCATCTTGATGATGTGACCAACGCCGGCACCGGTCGGAAGCGTATCGGCAGCCATGACCTCCTCGGACATGACCCAGGCGCTGATCTCTTCCTCGACAGCATCGGGGAGCTTCATGCCCTTGCGGCTAAAGAACTTGATGCCGTTGAACTCCGGCGGATTATGCGAAGCAGAGATGACGATGCCGCCGTCAAGCTCGTTTTGGACAGTGAGCAGCGCCACGGCCGGCGTAGGGATAACGCCGCAGCAGTGCGGGCGGCCGCCCTCGGCCATAATGCCGGCGGTCAGAGCACTCTCGAGCATGGTGCCCGAAAGACGCGTGTCGCGGCCGATGCAAATGTCCGGGCCAAGAAACTTGGTCGCCGCACGGCCAAGGCGGAACGCGAGGTCGCACGAGAGATCGGCGTTGGCGACGCCGCGGACGCCGTCGGTACCGAAGATGTTCTGGGGCATAGGATCGCTCCTTCCCAAGTGGGCAAAACGCAGCCGCCCACCCTAGTCGAAAAAGAAAAGCGGGACCCGCCGAGCAATCGGCAGGCCCCGCCTGTACATTGTATCTCGTAAGGAGATAAAACCTTAGCGCTTGGAGAACTGGGGAGCGCGGCGGGCCTTCTTGAGGCCGTACTTCTTGCGCTCGACCACGCGAGCGTCGCGCGTAAGGAAACCGGCCTTCTTGAGGTCAGCACGGTAGTCGCCAGCGTTCAGAAGAGCGCGAGCGATGCCCAGGCGCAGAGCGCCGGACTGACCGGAGATGCCGCCGCCATCGCACAGAGCGATAACGTCGAACTGACCGGCGGTGTCGGTCACCTTGAAGGGAGCAAGGGCGTTCTCAACGAGCTGATGACGGCCGAAATACTGCTCGGCGTCACGCTTGTTGATGGTCACCTTGCCGGTGCCGGGGACGAGACGGACGCGGGCGACGGCGTTCTTACGACGGCCGGTACCCTGGTAGACAACGGTGTTCTCAGCCATCTTTAAGCCTCCAGCTCAATCTTCGTGGGGTTCTGGGCAGCGTGCGGATGCTCGGCACCAGCGTAGACCTTAAGCTTGGTCATCTGGGCACGGCCGAGGGTGGTCTTGGGCAGCATGCCGCGAACGGCGCGCTCGATGACTTTCTCCGGGTGCTTCTCCATAGCCTGGCGGAAGCTCTCAGCCTTGAGGCCGCCGTTGTAGCCGCTGTGGCGATAATAGGTCTTCGTGTCGGCCTTGTTACCGGTAAGCTGGACCTTATCGGCGTTGATGACGACAACGAAGTCGCCGCAGTCGCTGTTGGGCGTGAACTGGGGCTTGTTCTTACCGCGCAGGATCATTGCGATCTGGGTGGCAAGACGGCCCAGGACAGCACCATCGGCGTCGACGAGAACCCAGTTGCGCTGGACCTCGCCCTGCTTGGCGTAGTGAGTCGATTTCGAAATCACTTAGACTCCTCCATGTACAGTACGTGTTGTTACAGAGATTCACGGGGCTCTGCAAGTAACCCGTCCATATTACCCCGCTCGTCGCCCGAGTCAACAGGTATTTTGGCTCTGACCAGACTTTCTGCACATGTCGTCCATGGGTCATGACGTCGCGATACTAACGCTCGACAAACGCCTCGATATCTCCCAGCAAGCGCTTTGCCTCCTGGCGGCCCTGAATATACAGGTCGAGGAGCTTTGCCGGATCGTGCTCAACGTGGCCGACCTCGACCGGCTTTTGCGGAGCGATGACCAGTGCGCGGCCCTCGCGCTCATACTTCCACAGGTGCATGCGCTGGATGTTGTAGCGGTCGTGGCGCGTCTCGATAGCCTCGAGCAGGTAGGGGTATTCGGCATAGCGGGCACGCGCGGCAGGCATAAACTCGTAGGGCTTTTTCTCGTACGAGCGGTCCTGCGTGACAATGACGACCACGCGATCGAACCCGGCCTCCTCCAGCACATGCTCGATAGGAACCGAATCGGCCACGCCGCCGTCGACGTATTTGTGTCCGTCGATCTCGACCGGCGGCGTCACCAGCGGCAGCGACGTCGATGCGCGCACGGCGTCGAGGTCGAGCACGGCGCTTTTGACGGGCAGGTACGCGGCGGTTCCAAAGAGCATGTCCGTCGCAACGGCATACATCTCGATGGGACTCGCGTCGAACGTCTCGTTGTCAAAGGGATCCAGGCGGTCCTGGACATCGTTGAAGATGAAGTCGTAGCCCACGATGGAGCCCGTGGACGCAAGCGATGCGGCGCCCATGAAGCGGTTGTCATTGCAGAAAGCCAGGTTGATGCGGTTGGCACGGCCGATCTGGTGCGATTTATAGTTCACGCCGTTAAGGGCGCCTGCCGATACACCGTAAACAGCCGGAATCTCGACGCCGGCCTCCATAAGGACGTCGAGCACGCCCGCGGTAAACTGCCCGCGAAAACTGCCGCCCTCCAAAACGAGCGCGACCTTGCCGACATTCTTTGCCTTATCTTCTGCAGTCATGTTGACCTCCTACTGTTTCGTTTTGGCCTTCTTCTACCCAGTTTTACGGAGGAGAGCGCACGGGTTTTGGAGATGAGGAAGAAGGGGCGGTCGGCGGGAAAGCGCGTCCCACCCTGCGTTGCTGCGGCGTTTTCTTTACGCTCGCGCCCTGCGCAGAGTTCGATTCTCCGCGGTACGGGGGATCCGTTGATGCGGGGTTTGGCCAGCTGAAATTCAATAAACATCGCATCCGTTTTGAATCGAGGCTTTGCGCGGAGAATCCGCGTATTTGCTTCGCAAATCCGCACCGGCTTCGGCCGCCTGTCGGCGTCCTCGCCCCGCTCGCTACAAACGACTTCGCGTTTGCTTAACGCTCGCGCCCTGCATAGAGTTCGATTCTCCGCGGTATCTGTAAGTAATAAAAAAGCAGGTAGGTGCGTTTACCTACCTGCTTGTAACTATTGGTGGAGGCGCGGAGAATCGAACTCCGGTCCACGAAAGCCCCCTGATTGGCATCTCCAAGCTCAGTCGCTGGTTTTGTCTCGGACGCTTTGCGCGCAGCGACACGCTCGCGGCGTCCTAACCGGTTCGGTCTTAGCCTGCGCCATACCGATTACGTGCGCAGGAGCATTCCCCTAAAATGACGTCGCGCCGGTGTCGGGGAAATCACCGGGTTGACGCGCCGCTATAAACTAAGCAGCGAGAGCCATAGGCTCAAAAGAAGAGTTGTTGTCAATTCAATTTGACGGTACCCCTGTTTAACGAGGCGAGGAGACCTCGGCTTGCTTCCTCTCTCAGAGCTATCGTGTCGAAACCAGTCGCCCCCGAATGTCGGGAAAGTCTGGATGGCATTGGGCGTGCAAACACCCGATAACCGTCGACTTTTCAAGGAACATGCGGGGTGAACCCCGCTCGTGGATAGCTATCTTACCACGTTCTAAAGGCAGACAGCCGCTCTATGCACGAGCTGTGAAGACCCTAATGTGCACTGCACTTCGCACTTTTGATACCGATCGCGTCACGTATATTTTCGCCAAGCAAAATTGACCCGTCGAAAGGACCGTTATGGATACCAAACAGCAACTCGTCAATGCCCTCGCAGGCCTGGGCTCAACCATTACCGAAGCCATGGATGTCATCGAAGGCTTTGTCCCCTGCGGACATCCCGCCCTCACGGTTTCGAACGCCCTTGTTGCGCTGGACGCTGACGATGATGCGGCTCTCGCCCAGCAGCTTGAGACCGTCGAGGGCTTTATCGACCACGTGAGCGAGAACCGCGGCGTGGCCGCCTACCACGGCATCGAGGTCGAGCTCGCGGGTCCCAAGGCCGATCTGCTCGCAGCAATCCGCGAGATAGGCGCCCTTATGCAGATCGCAGGCGTCAAGAACACCCAGGTCAACGAGTGGGTCTACCGCAGTCTGGCAGCACTCGACAGCTCCGACGAAAAGGCAGCCGAGCAGCTCACCGAAGTCCCCGCCATCAAAGCTGCACTTATCTAAAAAGGCCTGCACCCTGGCGGCTGCGGTGCCACCCGAATGCAGGCCATATACTCAATCGAAAACGCTAATGCAGGTACGCTTTCGCGTTGCTCAGGCTGTAGGCAATCGTCGAACCATTGTGCAGCAGCGACGACGTCTGTGGGGTAATCGCGCCGATAATGCCCAGCGCCAGGAGCGCCGAGTTGGTGAGCATCACCTTAGAGTAGGAGCTCGTCAGACGATCAATGAGGCCCTGACTCATGCGGCGCAGGCGCACGATCGCGGCGAGATCCGTATCGGTCAGGATGATATCGGCGACCTCCTTGGCGATATCGCTTCCGCCACCCATCGCCAGACCCACGTCGGCCAAACCGAGCGCCGGCGAATCGTTGACGCCGTCGCCCACCATGGCAACGTGGCGCCCCTCGCTCTTAATGCGCTCCACATACGCGTACTTATCCTCGGGCAGCAGCTCGGCCTTAAACTCGTCGACCCCCGCCTCTCGCGCAATGCGCTCGGCCGTGCGCTCGGAGTCGCCCGTAAGCATAACGACATGTTTGACGCCCAGCGCATGCAGATCGGCGATGGCCTCGCGCACTCCGGGCTTGAGCGGATCCTCGATGCCGAGCACGCCCACGACCGTGCCGTCGACCGCCAGGTACAGCGGCGACAAGCCCTGCATCTGGGACTCGATGCGCTCCTTGATGTCGGATTCGAGCTGCGCGCCCTCATCCTCAAATACAAAGTGCGCGGAACCGATGATGGCGCGACGCCCTTCGATGGACGAAGCGATACCGTGTGCCACGATGTACTCGACGGCGGCGTGGCGCTCGCGATGCTCGAGCCCGCGCTCACGTGCCGCATTGACCACGGCGCGCGCCACCGGATGCGGAAAATGCTCCTCCAGGCAAGCGGAAAAGCGCAGGACCTCGTCCTCGCTCCAGCCATCGGTGGTGAGTACGCAGGCAAGACGCGGCTGCGCCTCGGTGAGCGTACCGGTCTTATCAAACACAATGGTGTCGGCCTTGGCAAACGACTCAAAGTACTTGGCGCCCTTGACCATCACGCCCATCTTGGCGGCATCGCTCATGGCGGTCATGACGGCGACCGAACCCGTGAGCTTGAGCGCGCACGAGTAGTCGACCATCAGTGCCGCCGAGGTCTTAATGAGACTGCGCGTGGTGAGCGCAACCAGGCCCGCGAGCAGGAAGTTCCACGGGACGATCTTGTTGGCGAGGTCTTCCATGTGCGACTGGCCCTCGGACTTGAGCGAGTCGGCCGTCTGCACGAGCGAGACGATCGAGCGCAGCTTGGTCTGCGCCGTGTTGGCGCGCACGCGCACCAAGATGCTGCCGTCTTCCACGACGGTTCCGGCGAACACGTCGTCGCCTGCGCTGCGCTCGACGGCAAGCGGCTCGCCGGTCAGGGTCGCCTGGTTGACCATGGCGCTTCCCTGCTCGACGACGCCGTCAATGCAGATGGACATGCCGGTGCGCACGGCCACCAAGTCACCGGGCTCAAGCTCGGTCGCGGCAACGCTTACCTCGGTGTCGCCGACGACCTTTTGCGCCTTGTCGGGCACATCGAGCAGCGAGTTGATGAGCTCGTTTTCGCTCATGGCGCGGGTGTAGTCCTCGAGCAATTCGCCCACGTTGAGCAGGAACATTGTCTGGCCCGCGGTGTCGACATCACGTTTGACGAACGAAATGCCGATGGCCGACGCGTCAAGCACGGGAACGGTCAAGCGCGGCTGCGCAAGCTCACGGAGGGCGGCGCGCAAAAAGGTCATGTAACCGGCTACGACAAACACCGCACGCAGGGGCGTGGGCAAAAACCATCGGCGCGCATAGTGAGCGCCGATGAGTGTGGCAAGATCCATAACGAGCTTGTGCTTGCGTGGCTCAAGCTGCATCACGTAACCCGTCTTTGCGTCGGCAATGGCCTGGGCGTCGAGTGCGCCCAGAGCATCGAGCACGCCTGCACGACGCTGCTCGTCATATTCGAGCGCCATCTGGCCGATGCGGCCGTAGACGCGCACCTTGCGCACGCCATCGATTTCGCCACTGAGCTTTAGAAGCGCATCGAGATCGCTCTCTGGCACAGGACCCGCCAACTGGAGGCGGGTCCTGCCGGGGATCTCGCTGATAATCGAGAATCTCATAGTTTGTGCCTGGGAGTACTACTCGGCTGCCTTGTCCGCAGCGGCCTCGCTCTGGGTGATGTAGGCCGCCTCGGCAACCATGTCGTCGACATTAGCCTTGGCCTGCTCGACCATGTCCTGGTAGCCATTCTTGATGCGCATGCCGCACGCAATGCCCTGCACGCAGGCATTCTTGACCGGAGCGCTGGTAAGCAGCTTGATGCCGGCCGCGCCAAGCAGAAAACCGCCACCGACAAGCAGGGTATTGAACGTCGACTTCTTCATGTTGCTTCTCCCTTTTGCCACATTGGACGCGGCACGGTGCCTCAGCACTCGAGTAAACAAGTTTGCTCGAGCACACTTTTGGAAAATAGTTTAGTTTATCTAACTATTGAGGTCAACAAAGGTTAACTCTTTGGAAATCTTAAGGTGCGGAACAGCCGGCTTCTGGCGATCCGCCCGCCGCGATGCACATCCGTGACGCCAAAGAGGAGGCCCTCTTCCCTCCAGCAAATTGAAGGTGAATGGTTTTCCACGAAGTGAACGAGCAAAATCGGACCCCCGAAGCATCCGTATTTTTTCGCAGCAAAACCGCAGGAAACACTCGACAAAACCACAGGAAACCGAGCCAGAAAAGTGTTGATGTTTCAGGGGTCCAAAATAGGTCGTTCACTTCGCGGAAAAGTATTCACCTTCGTTTTCAACATCCATAAAGAATGAGGGCGCCATCGGCGCCCTCATTCACCAAATTCAATCCAGCCCGCCTGACCCGAACGGCCGAGTCGTCACGGAACCCGGGAGCCCCGGCGGGGCGGGTGCTTGCTCAAAATGAGTTCCGCACGCAAAGAAGGCCACTTAATGTGGCCTTCGTCTTGCGCAGGACTGTTCGAAATTTTGAGGAAGCACCCGCCCTGCCGGGGCTCCCGGGTTCTCGTTTACGAGAGCGACGTTCTCAGCAACTCGTTGAAGAGTTTCGGGTTGCCCTTGCCGCGGCTCGCCTTCATGCACTGGCCCACCAAAAAGCCGATAACCTTCTGGTTGCCGTCACGATACTGCTGCGCCTGATCGGCACAGTTAGCCAGCACCTCGTCCACGATCGGCTGCAACGCACCGGCATCGCTCACCTGACGCATACCACGCTCGTCGACGATCTTGTTGGGATCGTCACCGGTCTGGGCCATGGCCTCAAAGACCTCGTGCGCCTGGTTGGAGCTGATGGCATCGGTCACCAGCAGCTTGGCCAGCGCTGCTACCTGAGCCGGCGCGATGCCGGACTCGGCGAGCGACACGCCTGCGCTCTTAAGGTAGGCGATCATCTCGTTGACCAGCAGGTTTGCGACCGTCTGGGCCTCCTTGCCAGCCATACCGGCAGCGGCAGCCTCAAAGAACTCGGCAAACTCGGGGTCGCCCGCGATCTGCTCGGCATCGGTCGCCTTAATACCAAAGTCGGTCTCAAAACGGGCGCGCTTGGCATCGGGCAGCTCGGGAATCTCGCCACGGCAGCGGTCGATGAACTCGTCGTCCAGGTCGAACGGCGCCAAGTCGGGATCGGGGAACAGACGATAGTCGTCGGCCGTTTCCTTCACACGCATGACCACGGTGCGCTTGCGGCTGGGCTCCCAGTGGCGGGTCTCCTGATAGATGATGCCGCCCTCCTCGAGCACCTCGGCCTGACGGCAGATCTCGTAGGCAAGGCCATCGTGCAGGCTCTTAAACGAGTTGAGGTTCTTGAGCTCGGTCTTGGTGCCCAGCTTGGTCTCGCCGCGGCGGCGCAGCGACACGTTGCCATCGCAGCGCATGGAACCCTTCTCCATGGAGCAATCGGAAATGCCCAGCGTCACAAAGATGCGACGAAGCTTCTCCATAAACAGGCGAGCCTCCTCGGGCGTGCGCAGGTCGGGCTCGGTGACGAGCTCGATCAGCGGCGTGCCGCAGCGGTTGTAGTCGACGAGCGACTCGGCCGCGGCGGTAATGCGGCCCTCGGCGCCGCCCACGTGAACCATCTTGGCGGCGTCCTCCTCCATGTGGATGCGCAGGATGCGGATGGGCACCGTGTAGGAACCGTCCTCGCGACGCTCGGGCATCTGCAAGTTGGACGCGTCATAGCTGGCCAGGTGGCCGGCGCGCTGGTTGCCCTCGCGCATGGTCGACGTCATGGACGTGGACAAGCCCTCGGCGTTGGCCGAGGCGCTCGCCAGGCTCTGGGCCTCGGCCTCGCCAAACGCGCATTCGGGGCGCTCGGCGGCACCGCGACCGGTCACATCCAGATCAAGGTGACCGTACATGGCAAAGGCGACCGGACCCTGCGTGGTCTGGAAGTTCTTGGCCATATCGGGATAGAAGTAGTGCTTGCGGTAGAACATCGAGTGGCGCTGGATCTCGCAGTTGGTGGCCAGACCCGCCTTGACGATGCTCTCGATAGCGCGCTTGTTGGGCACCGGCAGGGCGCCGGGCAGGCCCAGGCACACCGGGCACACGTTGGCGTTGGGCTCGTCATCGTGGCTGAGCTTGCAGTTGCAGAACATCTTGGTATCGAGTGCGGTGAGCTCGGTATGGATTTCCAGGCCGATCACGGCCTCCCAATCCTGCAGGACCTCGGATAGCTCCTTCATTACAGCTCGCCTCCCTTCCCGGCAAAATCGGGCGCGACAGAAAGCGCGGGCGCACCCGTGGCGGCATCGGCAAAGCCGCGCTCCAGGGCGCGGGCAAACGTAAGCAGCTGACGGTCTTTAAAGGCAGGTCCCACCAGCTGGGCAGAAACGGGCAGCTGAGTATCCTCGCCCAGGCCCAGCGGCACCGAAATGCCACCGTTACCGCAAATGTTGAGCGAGATGGTGTACAGATCGGAGAGGTACATCTGCGTGGGGTCGCTGATCTCGCCAAACTTAAAGGCCGTGCGCGGCGAGGCGGGCATGAGGATGGTGTCCACCTTGGCATACGCGGCGTCATAGTCCTGCGTGATGAGCGTGCGGGCCTTTTGCGCGGCGTAGTAGTACTTGTCGTACACGCCCGAGCTCAGCAGGTAGGCGCCGAGCATCTGACGGCGCTTGGCCTCGGCGCCAAAACCGTGGGCACGCGAAAGCGAGCTCTGGTCGGACAGGTTGGCGCAGCCCTCCTCCTGATAGCCGTAGCGAATGCCGTCGAAGCGAGCCAGGTTGGAGAACGCCTCGGCCGGGCCGATGACGTAGTAGGCGGCGATGGCGGCGTCCAGGTGCGGCAGGTCGACCTCGACCAGCTCGGCGCCCTGGTTCTGCAGCTCCTGAGCGGCGCGCTGAACAGCGGCCTTGACCTCGGGCGTCAGGCCCTCGGCCTCCATAAACGCAGGGATGATGCCCACGCGCTTGCCCTCGATGCTGTCGTTGAGATGCTCGGTAAAGTCGACGGCGCAATCCTGGCTGGTGCAGTCGTATGGATCGTGGCCCGCGCCGGTAAGCGCGTTCATGGCCAGCGCGACATCCTCGACCGTGCGGCCAAAGGGGCCCACCTGGTCGAGCGACGAGCCAAAGGCAACCACACCGTAACGGCTCACGGCGCCATACGTGGGCTTAAAGCCCACCACGCCGCACAGCGACGCCGGCTGGCGAATGGAGCCGCCGGTATCCGAACCCAGCGAGAGCGCAACCTCGCCCGCGGCGACGGCGGCAGCGGAACCGCCCGAAGAGCCGCCGGGCACGCGTTCGGTATCCCAGGGGTTGTTGGTGCGGTGGAACGCTGAGCTCTCGGTGGAGCTGCCAAAGGCAAACTCGTCCATGTTGGCCTTGCCCATGGGCAGGCAACCGGCATCGAGCATGCGCTGGACGCAGGTGGCGGTGTAGACGCTCTGGTAGTTCTCGAGCATACGGGAAGCGCAGGTGGTGCGCGTGCCCACAAGGTTCATGTTGTCCTTGATGGCCAGCGGCACGCCCGCGAGCGGGAGCAGCGGCTTGCCTGCGGCACGGTCGGCATCCACGCGCGCGGCGGCCTCGAGCGCAAGCTCGGGCGCCACCTGCAGGAATGCCTGGACCCCGCCCTCGCGCGCCTCGATGGCGGCAAGGGAGGCCTGGGCCACCTCGGTAGCAGTAAAGTCGCCGGCGGCAACGCCCGCGGCGATCTGGGCGGCGGTAAGGGAATCGAAGCTCTGAGCCATTACTCGCTCTCCCCCTCTCCCAAAATGGACGGCACGCGGAAGTAGCGGTCGCGCGCGCTGCCGGCGTTTTCGAGCGCGACGTCGAGCGGCAGGTCGCGCTCGGGCTCGCGCAGGTCATCGCCCATCACGTTGGACAGGCTTCCGATAGGATGGAACGTGGGCTCCACGTCGGGCAAGTCATATTGCAGGACGGGCTCGAGCATCTGGACGGCGTCGTTCATGTAGGACGTCATCTGGGTGAGCTCGTCATCGGTCAGTGCGATCTTTGCGTACTCGGCGATGCCGCGCACGTCTTTCTCGCTGAGTGCCATAGGCGCTCCCTTCCGCATAACAGATAAACCGCTCTAGTATACAAGCCAACGCCGCTTGGAGCAGGTGCTTTACCCAAATGCAGCGAAAACGTAACGAGGGTGGCGAACGCGGTCCGGCAGCTCTGCGGCGAAAACCGCATAGCTCACAACAAAAACCATCACAACATTCGACGTTTATCGTCAAAATCGCGATTATCATCGAATGTTGTGATGGTTTGGAAGCCCCGGCCACCACAAAGGCGCCTGTCCCCATTGTGGTGGTTCTGGAGAATGTCTTATGCCGAGGCCTTGGCCTTGCGGCGCTTGCGGACCGCGTGGATCACGATGTCCAGCAGCAACAGCACAATGACTACGACCACGATGAGCACGGCAAACTCGCGCTTGCCCCAGTGGCGACCGGCCAGCGACTTTTGCTTGTCGACGTCCTTCTTGTTGTACTTGGTGCGCACGCAATGCACCAGCAGGCGATGGTCGTTCACGCCATAGGGCGTGCAGGTGACAAGCGTCACCTTGTCGGCGCCGGGCTCGATGGTCAGCGACTCCATCTCCTCGGGCAGCACCACCTCGGAGTCCACCATCTTGTAGGCGAGCGTCTTGTTCATGGTGTGCAGCAGCACCAGGTCGCCGGGCTCCAGCGAATGGATGTCGTCGAACATGCTCAGGTTGCGCATGCCCGAGTGCGCGGTGAGCACGCAATGCGTCGAGGTGCCGCCCACCGGCAGGCTCGTGCCCTCCAGGTGGCCGACGCCCGCCATAAGGACTTCCTCGCTCGTGCCGTGGTAGATGGGCATGCTCACGTCGATGGAGGGGATCTCGACCCAGCTCATCATGGGATCGCGGTCAAAAATGAGCTGCTGGGCGTAGGGCTCGATCTGGTCGGCGGGAAGCTCGGTGGCCTCGCCCGCCAGCTGCTCGTTATAGGAGCGCGCCTGCAGCAAGATGCGCTCGCGCTCCTCGGCAGACAGCGCGTCCACGGTGCTGGACACGGTGCTGATCTGGTTGAACACGCCCGAGGCCTCGAGCCGGTCCAAGATCCACGGCCAGGTCATAAGGCCCACGCCAATAAGGATGATGACGATGGTGATGAGCCGGTCGGCCCAGCGCGGCAGTCGCTTGCGGCGGCGCTTGGGCTTTGGTTGAGGTTTGGGCTGAGGGCTTGAGCCGCCGTTGTCCGCGGCGTTATTGCTCTTCATATGTTTGGCGCCCTGCACCATCGCCGGTCACTCCTCTACAACTCAAGTTGTCTAAACAAATAATAGCCGATTCGCGAGCTCATGCCCCGGACAACGCAGCTAGGACCGAAACACCGCCTACGGTCCGAATTCTTGGAGACCTTCTACAGCGCTTCTTGCCATGGATATTCCTTTCCAAACATGCGATCGACTTCGAGCTGAATTCGCTCATCGTCGATTGCCGCCAAAGATAGCGCAAGCGAAATGTCGTCGACACGGGAGGAGCCGGCAAACACGGGCGCATAGCGCCATACTTGGATCATCGCCGTTTCGTTATCCGGCAACTCACCATCTGCGACTTCGAGGTCGCTCAGTTGACGCCATGCACTTCTTAAGACGGCCTTTTGTTCCATGCCCGGCGCAGCGAGCATCGAACGCGCAGCGAGCGCCGTCTCCCCGGCGTCAACAAGATAGTCGATCTGCTGCGTCTTCCTTGCAAAAAAGACCTTCGAGACAGGCGAGGAGAGCTCTGCCATGTGCTCGCTGAGCAGAAGATCAACGGCAACAGGGAACACGAAGACACGTCGCTCGCGACGCTCGCGTCTCGCGAGCCCCCTGTCAACAAGCTCGGTTATGGCCTCACTCGCGCGGCTTGCCGAGATCCCAAGCGCACGACAAAGGTCATAGGGACGATATGGCTCCTGGGCTGCTCCCCAGATTGCGGCAGCCTGCGCGTTGGGTGACATCTTGGTCGCGTGATTGCGAAACCGGACACTGCCCCTCTCCGTACAGGCCGTGCCCATAAATGGAAGAAAAGCCTGTCTGCCGGGGCAAACAAACGGAATCCCTTGTGCGACCAATGCTTTGCGCTGACGTGCATCGGCATCAGGAAACGAAACGACAACAGGAGTCTCCGCGCGCAAGGCTAGCTGACTATAGACTCTCTTGGCCTCGGGAAGCCCGACGCCAGTAGGCCAACTCGCAAGCAAAAACGAAAAACCGTTTGCGTCAACAGCGCGGACCTCAATCGCCCGCAGATGCAGCGGCAAGCGTGCGAATCCAGGCCAAGTTTTGATCTTGGCGGAGAGGCCTAGTGCTTCTTGTAAGTAGATTAGCGCTTCGTTCATTTCCATCATTTTCGTTTGATTCCAATTTATATTGGAATTATACATAATTTTCGGAATTAACGAGATTCCTTTCGTGCATAAGCCAGCATTTGAGTTTTCAAAATGTCCCGAATCGGCGGGGCGATTCGGGATACAATGTCAATAGAAAACGACGCACCCCGCGTAAGTACTTAGGAGCGCGGGCGGCTTAGTTTTCTGGTTTTGTTAAATGCCCGGGATCCGACCCCCGGGCATTCTTATTTGCGCTTGCGGCGCAACTGCCTTCTACCGTCCGCACCGCGCGTGCGCCTACGGACCTTAATCCGAACCTCATACGAGTCAAGAAACGCGATGACGAACGTACCCGCATCGGACGGTGGAGGCTGGCTGCGTTATCCCAAAAAACGGGGCAGACTCCAGCGCGGAGTCTGCCCCGAAAAGAGAATGGCAAAGCAAGAACGTGGATGAACGAGAAAAGTGTCCGCAAGTCTCATGGCCATCACATCCCACCTGCCAAAGGGATGGGTGAGCGAGCGTTACTCCTGCTCGGACTCCTCAGCCTGCTTACGGCTGCGGATGAGGTGCGCCACGCCGATGCACAGCACCGCGCCACCAGCGATCCAAGTGAAGGTCACACCGTTAAGACCGGTCAGCGGGAGGCCAACCTGCTTGGTATCGCCGACGGTGATGTTGAAGGTGCCATCATCGGTGTTGATAAGGGTGCCATCTTTGAAATCAAGCTTGTTATCGCCAACCTTTCCGTCACTTTTGTCGTTGAGACCGGCGATAATCTTGTCGTTCTGGCCCTTGGGGTCAAGCGTGCCAGCGAGCCCAGTAAGGCCGGCACCCGGATCATCGGCGGTCATGGTCGGCTTGATCTCGAAGGTGAAGGGGTCGACCGCAGTGTAACCAGAGGGAGCAGAAGTCTCCGTGACGGTATAGACACCGGCATCGAGACCGGTAAGCGTAATGACGCCCTGCCTGTTCGTTGAAAGAACAACCTCGGTGTCACTCAGTGTGCCGTCATCCTTGACATATTTAACGTCTGTGCTGCTCTCGTCTCCTTTGGTCGTAATGGTAAACTGGGCATTTTCAAGTGCCTTCTCGGTGCCCAAATCGACCTTGTTGATCTTGAGGCCATAGGTGTAGTCCCTGACAGTGTCGGGCACGGTCTGGCCATGGTCCGTGGTCATGGGGTTGTTGGAGTAGTAAAGCGTTACGGTGTTGGGGTTGCCCTCTTTGTTGTTATTCAAGCCAACAACGGCACTATCATTAATCTGTGCAGTATAGGAAACGACGATGCAAGAGTCCTTGGTGACGCCCTCGACGTCCTTCAGGTTATTGCAGGTCCACGTCGTCGTCTTGCTGCCATCGGCGGCAGCCTTGGCGGTCGACGGCGTGAAATAATTGGTGATATCCGTGTCCTTCGCGTGATTGAGATCGGCCTTCGCGGCATCCTTGTTCGCATACAGGTAGACCTTGGCGGCGCCCTGCAGCGTCAGGCCCTTGGAGATCTGGTCGGAGAACTGATAGTAATACGTGTTGTACTTGTCGAAGTTCTCGGCGACGGTGCCGTAGAGGTTGTACGTCACGTCCTGGCCGATTTGGGAGTCGGCGGCATCGCACTCTTTGTTATCGGCATCGCTCACGATCTTCTTCTCGACGGTGGGGATGCCAGTTTTCTCGTTGACCTCAACGGGCGTGTCTCCCACGACAGTGAAGATGGGGGATGTGCCAGCCTCTCCTTCCCCGATGGTGGCGGGATCAGTCACGAAAAGCCAGTAGCCATGCGAAAGGCCGGAGGCAACGCGATCGGTCGTTGTCGTCTTGTCAGTAAGATCGTCTACAGCAGCGGCAATCTTATAAGCAATGTGATTAGAGTCAACACGGGTTGTCTCATCGGTCCCTGTCACATTGGACGTTATCCAGTCTGCAGCATCCTGAGCGGTTGTGCCACCGTAACCGTTATCCTTAATGACATTCTCGACAGCCGTCTTCACATCACCGTTCGCCCAGGTGATATTGCTCACAACCGTCTTACCCTTGACTATCGCAACGTCAGCATTAAAAATCTGATAGCCCTCGAACTCGGTAGTGTTGCCCTTAACGTTCGTGATGGTCACCGAGCCATTCGCAGTCGCAGCGCCCTCAGCTGCAAACGCCATGGTCACCGGGGCCATCACGCCGCCGAAGCTCAACGCTGCGGTAAGGCCTGCCGTCACTGCCAGGCGTGCGATGTTCTTGCTCATGCTTATCTTCTTTTCCTCTGCTTTCTGCTTGAATTCCATTCGATCGGTCATCATCTGTCTGTGTCTTAGCATCTACTTCGCTACGTCTCGCCCCGCTCTCTGTGGGGCTGCCAGCTACTCTTTATGGCTGCCACCTCCCCGCTTGACCAGGAGCGCGACCACGATGAGCGCGGCTCCGGCGACCGCTGCGGCGGCCGCGGCGTACATTGCCATATCGCCAGTCGAGGGCATAAAGCCTCCGGTGGTAATGCTAGGGGGTGTGCCGGTGGGCGTGTTGATGAGCGACGCCTCCAGGCTGCCCGTCGACCCGTCCGCGCTGTCGGCGCGCAGGGGCGACTCGGCCGTAATGGTGAGCTTGGGCTTGGCGGCGGCCACCTGGTCGACGTCCAGGCCCTCGGCCTTAACCGTCACACAGCGCGTGCCCTCAAAGGCGGTGTAGCCCTTGGGCGCCTTGAGCTCGCGGACCTCCAGCTTGCCCGAGTCCACGCCCGAGACGGTCACGCGGCCGTCCTCGCCCGTGGTGACGGTGGCCTTGCCTTGCGCATCCCACGTGCCATCGGCCGCCAGCGTGCGCCCGCGGTCGTCGGTGATGCTCAGGACCGCCCCGGGCAGCGGCTTGTCGCCGTCGCTGCCGCGCTTGGTAAGCGCGAGATCCCAGGTGTAGGCGCACGCGTCGTCGCTCGGCGTGCGGGTGAAGCCGGCGTCGCCGGACTGGTCGGTAAGAGGAGAGCGCGGGTAGCGCAGGTAGACCTCGTTGGGGTTGCCCTTCGCGATGCCGTGGTTGCATGCGCTGTTGAGCGGCGCATTGTACACGGCGACCACGCGGGCGCCCGCGGTGAAGGCGTCGGCCCCGCCGAGCGCGGCGACCAGGTCGCCGGTGCGCACGGTGAAGGTCTTGCCGTCGGCCGCTACCTTGGTGGCGCACTGGGCCGTGATGTCGGTCCAGCCCTTCGCGGGGTCGGTGCCGGCGCGGCCGTCCTTGCCGGTCTGGACCGCGTCAAAGCCGCCGTCCGCCCCCGCCGCCACGTACACGTGCATGCTCGCGGCCACCTTGGAGGGGTCGAGCCCCGCGCTCATGGTGTCAACGAACCGCACCGTATAGGTGTCGTAGGCGGTAAGACCCGCCGGGACCGTGGCCGAGAGGCGCCAGTACAGGTCGTCGGCGACCGTGGCGTCGGCGGCCTTCTGCCAGGCGGCGGTGCTGTCCTCCAGCACGTGCTTGGCCACCTTGGGCGTCGCGGCCTTGGGCTTGACGGTGACGGCGCTGCCGCCGACCAGCGCCATGATCGGCGCGGTGCCGACCTCGTTTTGGGAGATGGCTTCGTCTTTGGCGACGATGAGCCAGTAGCCGCAGGGCAGCTCGGCCGTCGTGCCCGCGTTAAGGGCCACGGACACGGCGTCGGAGCTCTGGAGGGAACGAGCGAGCTGTGCGCTCAGCGCGCTCGTAAGGTGGGAATCGGCGTTGAGCCACTCGGCAGCTTCCTGCGCGGTGGTCTGGGAATTGGGCATGCCGGCGCTGTGCAGCACAGGCAGCGCGGCGTCGCGCGCGGCGTCGCTTGCCCAGGCGAGGTCGGTGGCGATCTTGGCGTCGCTGTCGCCGTCGACGACGTTGGCGCTAAAGATCTGGTAGGCGTCGTAGCTGCGCGCCACGGTGCCGCTCACCGTGATGGAACCGGTCGAGGTCGGCGCGGCCTGCGCGGATGCGGGGAACACAACCGCGCAGATGCCGATCAGGAGGGCAAGCAGCGCAAACAAGATCGGGAAGGAGCAAACTTTCTTATTCACGACGCTCACCTCCCTTCGCGCTCGCCTTGCGACGAACGTGCATCCAGGCCGCAGCAGCGCAAAGCACCGCCGCGCCGGCAAGGTACGTCAGAGTGACGCCCGACATACCAGAAAGGGGCAAAGAGGTTGAGTAAGTGTTGGTGAAGGTGGGGGTGGACTCGGGCTTGGTGCCGTCGAAGTTGACAGAATGCTGGTCTTTCGTGGCGATATCCTTGCCGTCGGCGTCCTTGATCTTGGTGTAGGTCACCGACTCGGCCTCGATCGAACCGTCCTCCTGGTCCTTCATCCTGACATCAAATCGATAGACCGACTTGTCGTACTTATATTGCGAGAACCACGAAACCTCTGCACTCTCGCGCACGTAGTACGTAAAGTCTTTGCAAGCACCACGACCCGGATCAGCAGAATCACTCTGCTTCAATTTGTCAAGTGTGTAATCAATCTGTGAGAACTCAAGCATCTGGAGCTTGTCGCCGTCAGCAGTGGTCGTAGCCTTCTTGGCATCAGTCGTACGCCTCTCAGCGCTCTCGAATTTTTCGTTATCCGCAAATTCGAGCGTGAACTTCTTCATCTCGCCACCCTTAACGACCTTGGTCGCTGCAGGCGTCCAGGAACCAAGAGAGTTATAGGGCTCAATTTTGTTGATGAAGGTCGGGCTATCATTGCCACCGATAACAACCGTAGTCGTCGTGTCATCCGACGAGTTGTTATCCGATGGACACGTAACGGAGTAGTTTGCGCGATCAAGTTCTACGAAATCCTGATCCCCCTTGGCCTTTTTATTGACGGTGACTTTATTCACCTTGTAATAATTAATAGGAATCTTCATGAGACGGTCAGTTTTGTATGGTTTGTTATCGACTGTTGCCACGATCTTGTAAATGGTCTTATCGAAATTGGTGTCCAATTCGTTGACGCCGCTGATGGGCTCCTCAACTAGATAGAAAACGTACTGCCCCGAAGAATAGTCCTTGCCAGAGTCGAAGGTGATGCTGCCGTTTGACTGATCAACAGTTGCCTCGCCTGCAACGCTGCAATCGCCCATATCAATTGTGCCGTCATCTTTCCAAGAAGGTGCTGTACCGCCGTCCTGACGCAGCAGCATAAACTTGTATCCGTGTCCGTTAAGGCTTTGCGAGACACCATCTTTTTTAAGCACCTTGGTGGCGATGAGCTTCATGTTCGGATAAACGCTCAGCTCAGCGACCTCGCCAACGGTGAGATCGCCGTTGGTCATGATGCCACCGCCGTGGGTGTACGAGTAGTTACCGCTGATAATGGTCGTAGCTGCTGCTTGCGCCTTTTCTACGGCCTCGTCAGTCGGATTGGCCTCCAAGCCGAACATGTACTTGGCCTCGGCACCGCCATTCGGATCGATGGTGATCTCCTGGCCATCGCAGGTACCCTTCCAGCCAGCAGAACCATTGCCGAGCATCTTGCCAAGAACGACTGCAACTGTCTTATCGCTGCCCTTCTTGCGCACGAGGAAGAAATCCTTGTGACCGGCATTTTTGAAGGTATCGGTAATGTAATCAGGATTACTGTCCTCATCCTTGCCATTACCACCGGCAGACATGTGATTGCCATCACCATGATCCGTATTGTTATAGATTGCGGCACCATTTGAGTGCGAGACAATCGTCTCGCCCGTAGGGCAAGCACCAATGCCGCCACCCCAGCCGCCAGCTTCATTCTGAGTGATCAGCGTCCTTACGATGTTGAGCTTACCGCCCTTCTGGATAAAGATGCCACCGCCGCCCCAGTCGCCACCACGACCCTGGGTGCTACCCGTCATCGTCTTGTTGTTCGTAATAAAAACCTTGCCAGGTCCAGCAGCGTCAATTTTTGCATTCGTGCCGACGCTATCGCCGCCTGCGACACGCAGACCGCCGCCTTCGGCGTTCTCGGCCATATTGCCGGCAATCGTGCCGCCAGTCATTTTGAAACTGATGCTCTGATTGTAAAAACCAGCGTAGACGCCGCCACCGGCCTCATGGGAATAGTTGGCAGTAACAGAACCGCCCGTCATGGTCAACGTTCCTCCGTTGACGGAAGCAATGCCACCGCCACCGAGTAGACCATTGTTGTACGATTCAGTGATATTGGAATCGACACAATTGTTGGTAATGTTTGCCGAACCGCTGATTCCAACAACAGCATTATTGGTAAAGACGCCGCCGCCATAACCATTACTGGGATTACCGCCGTCGTTGCAAGTATTTGCATACGTAGCGTTGCCAGAGATAATTCCGCCCGCAAGGTTCAGGTTGGCTCCTTTGTCAGCATAGATACCGCCACCAGAACCCGCCTTATTTCCCGCGATCACACCGCCTGTCATTTCGAGGCTGGCCTTCGTACCCGTTATGCACAGGCCACCGCCCCAGCCGCCGCCGTTGCCGTTGGTGACATAGCCGCCAGAAATATTGACAGTGCCCTGAGAGAAAATAACGTGACCGTCGTTGCTCAGACTGGCAGCTGTGGTAATCATGCCGCCCTTAAGATCGAGCGTGCCACCATCTTCAACGTAGACCACATGCTTTACGGAACCGCTGTATGGCGCCGCATCGATAGCGCCAAAGCTCGTAACGACATGCTTAGTCGTAGTCTCGGTGGTACCGAGTCCATCTGGATTGGGGGTACTCTTGGTCTCATAGTAAGTAAGACTCTGAGGAGCGCCTCTGTTAGAGCCGCTCTCCCTTTCCCATGTCATAGTCGCAAGCTGCCCCGCCCGCGTTTCGACCTGAGCCTGTCCATCTTCTGGTTTATGCGAGTCCTCGATAGTGAGCGTGGCTCCATTTTTGACCACAAAGAAGGAGTCTAAGTTGCCGGAACTGCAGTAAAGCATGTGCCCCGCAAGATCGATGGTGGTGTTTGCGGTGATGGCGATCCGCTTATCCGAAAAGGCAGAATCCGTCAGTCGAAACTTGCCGCCATTGGCAAATCGCTCAGCAACATCACCGCTTACCTCGGTATAGCCATCGGCACTGACGCTGGCGGGAGCAATCGTGTTTTCGTCGTTCTTTTCATCATCCGCAAACTGCGCGTCGGAAGGCTGCGCGGTACCCTCGGCCTCCGCGTCATCGGCGGTCGAGTCTGCTGCAACGGAATCTTCGCTCGCACCATTCTCGGCATCGTCGCCATTCTGGTTTTCGACATCACCATTAGTAGTGTTGCCTACATCAGTAGACTCACTTGAGGAACCCCCCCCCATCACAGTTTCCTCGGCAGAAACCGTCTGGGCATCGTTGGCAATGGCCTGCGAGATCGGGGGCATGACGAGCGACAGTACCAGGCTCAACACGGAGGCTCCGCACAAAACGCCTGCCAGTACACGACGCGTCGCTTTTTTACTCTGCTTAGTTTTTTCTGAATTCGCTTTCATCGATGTCTCCTCCCCAAGAGACCGCGATCTTGCTCTTTCACCATCAAACGTATCTGCGCAATCTGTAATTGCGCTCGTTTAGTAATGCAATTATAACGATTGTTTAAACATCTGAGCAAATAAAACCGATAGTTTTGTAGTGAGTTCTCAATTCTCTTGACAATTGCTCGGATTTGCCTTCGTTTATTCACTATCTGTTTTTTGTTTCTGCTGGTAATTAAGTTAGTTATCATTTTTTTAATAGCATTTTATTTATTTGCACAACATTTTGCTCAAGAGCAAACATCCTGTGAACGGTCGAAAATCGACCGTGAGCGGTGGGTCATTAACTGGAAGGAATATCCTACCAAATTGATGAGAATATCTAAAACCCACCGGTGGTTAGAAGCATGATGTTCAGACAACAATATTTGAATTTTCCCACAGATTTTAGGTATCAATTCGCCCAAATCGCCTGAGGCCACCGCAAAAGAGTCTGCCCCCTTCTGCGTTGGTTCTCCCCCAGCGCTACAGCAGATGTTCCTCGATAAAGATCGCGATGCCGTCTTCGTCGTTGCTGGCGGTTACAAAGTCGGCGGCGGCACGGGTGGCATCGCTGCCATTTGCCATGGCCACGCCCACGCCGGCATCAGCCACCATGCAGGTGCCGTTATCGGCATCGCCAAACACGCAAATGTTCTGGAGCTCCATGTCGTTGAGCTCCGCCACGCGCACAAGGCCGCGCGTCTTGGACACGTGCGGATCCATGAACTCGTAGAGCCGCTGCGTGGTTTGCAGAGCCGCCGCCTTAACAGTGTTATCGGCAAACGTCGACGCCCGCTCAATCACCCGCGGCATTACCTCGGGTGCCATGGTAAACATCACCTTGGGCTGTGGCTCGCGCAAAAACTCGGCAAAATCGACCACCTGGTAGGGCACGCCGTCGACGCGCGACAGGTGCTCGACGCACGCGTTGCTCTCGGGCACGTAGAACACGCCGTCTCGGGGGCAGACGGGCGTTGCCGGAAGGTCCGCCATGTGTTTGCAGATGCGTGCGATGGTCTCGCCCGGCAGCGGATAGCTCAGCTCGTTGATGTCGTGCGCGCGGTCGATGACCTCGGCACCACCGCAGCCCACGAGCACGTCCACCAGGCCTTCGATGCCCCAGAGCTCGTACATGGCCTCGGTCGCGTGGGCGTCACGCCCGGTGCACAGGCCAAAGAGCACGCCGCGCTCGCGCAGGGCGCGGATCGCCGCAACGGTGCGCGGGGCACACCGTGTGCCGGCTCGTGAGCAGCGTGCCGTCGATATCGCAGAACACGGCTTTGATGTGGCTGAAGGTGGTGTCCATGGGGGCCTTTCTGGGTAGCGCGTCGGTGTGGGGCGTATTCGCGAACGGCGTACATGGTATACCAAGGCGCACACGGGGCGCTTTGGTGCAAAACCACCACAAAGGTGCCTGGCCCCTTTCGTGGTGGCCGGACCCGCAGGATGACCTGGCCGAGGCGCAAACCATCACAACATTCCACGTTATTCGGCTAAATCGCGATTTTCATCGAATGTTGTGATGGTTATTACTGCCCTTGCAGCACAATCCAAGTGCCAGCGACCAAACAGCAGCAACGCCGCAGGGACCGCCGTCACGACCATGCCTGCCCCCACGAGTGTCCGTTGTACGCCAAATGTTGCCGCCAGCCACGGGGCAATCGCCAGAGGGGCCACACCAGCGAACATATTGCCAAAGCCCATAACCGAATTGACGCGACCAAGCTGCTCGAGCGGAGCCGTCGTCTGCACAATGGTGTTGTGGAGCGGGTTGACGACACCCCAAGCTATACCCAGGGCGATCTGGCCGACAAGGGCCACGCCCACGTACGGTGTCCCCACATAGAGCAGACTTCCCAGGCCCACGGACATAAGCGCCACGAGCAGCGTTTTAAGGTTGACCAGGTGCGGCGGCAAGCGGAGCGCGAGCACGGCACCCAGCACCGCGCCCACGCCCGAGGCCGACGAGAGCCAGCCCATCCACTCAACGCCGACGCGTAGGACATCGCGATAGAAAAACGACTCAAGCGGATCGAAGGCTCCGTAGCCAAAGTTCGAAAGAAAAATGATGCAGAAAAGTAGCGCGAGGACGCTGTTGGTGAAGACTGTCTTGATGCTGGCTGCGAAGGTGGCGCGGGTGGACGTGCTGGGGTTGGAGCTTTGATTGGCAGTACTTGCCGTTGTGCTGCTATCCGCGGGAGTACTTTCGCGCGCGGCGAAGCGACTTGCTTGCGGCCTAAAGCCCCAACCGGCGACGAGCGCCAGTACGGTAAAGATCATCATGAGCACGAACACCGCGCGTGACGATGCAGCCGCCGCGACAAAGCCGCCCAGTGTGGGGCCGACGATAATGCTCACGTTGGAGAACATGGTTATGGCGGAGTTGATGTCTTTGAGCTCGACGGGGTCGTCGGTGAGATACGCCGGATAGGACGTGGCGATGGGCTGGGCGAATCCCATCACAAAGCCCAGGAGTACCGCGCCGACAAGGACTGTTCCGGTCGCGCTGCCAAAGGCAATGGTCGCCGCGCCGGTTGCCAGCGTGCCCACGATGCTCAGCAAGAAATGACGGCGCGGGCCCCAGGCGTCAAGCGCCGCGCCGCCCGCAAAGGATCCAAGGATCACGAATACGTTCATAAAAAGGACGGCCAGCGATGTCGCCACGACCGAGGCATCGTCTGCATAGGTGAGTGTTCCGATAACGCCGATAAAGTAGCTGGTCTGAAAACCGGTGTAGATGAGAAAGCGCATCGCCACCAGGCGCTTGGCCTGCACGGACAGCGAAGGTTGAGGTTTTGAGAGAAGAGATGCGAGCATGGAGACTCCTCGTTTCATACGAATACGGGCGGTGGTATTCGCCACCGTCTGTCAAATCAATCTATCCGCACGAAACATTAAGGACGCATCAAGCCCCTTCTCTCCGTTTTTCGCCCGTCATGAACTACTTGGTAGATTGTAAGGCATGTCCCACACATCTACTTAAGCAAAAACCACCACAAAGGAGCCTGGCCCCTTTGTGGTGGAAATGACGTTTGCCCAGATAAAACCTGCCAAAATAAACCTGTTCCTATTTGGCAGGTTATGGCAGCGCAGCGAGCCGGCGCAGCGCCAAGCCTTAAAGGTGGTCTTGGATCAGGTCGCAGATGGCTCGGGCGTCGTTGATGTTGATGGCTCGGGTCGCAAAGCCGGCGTCGAAGGCCTGACGCGCCAGGGCCTCGTTGCAGGCAAGGGCCAGCGTGTGGCCATCGACCAGGTCGAGCGAGCTCTTACCGCGCAGACGGTCGACACCGGAGCGCGCGACCACGATGTTGTCGAAGCCCTCGGTCTTGTAGCCCTCGATGATCACCACGTCGACATCGCTGTAGCGCGACAGCAGCTCGCGCGCGGGCATCTCGTCCTCCTCGCGCGTGTCGGCGTACTCCGCCCAGCGCGTGGCGCAGATAAGGCCCACGTGTTTGGATCCGGCCTGGTGATGGCGCCACGTATCCTTAGCGGGCACATCGATATCAAAGCCGTGGTGCCCGTGATGCTTGAGCGAACCCACGCGCAGGCCGCGGCGGGTGAGCTCGGCGATAACCTTCTCGACGAGCGTGGTCTTGCCCGAGTTTTGGTAGCCGATAAACGCGATCGCGGGGACGGCCGGTGTCGGAGCTGCGGGCGCGACGGCGACGGGTGTGCTCGCGGGCGCGGCACCGTCAGCGGCCACGGCCTCAACAGCAGCGGCCTGACGCTCTGCACGATCCCACACGCCCGAGCGGCCACCCTCCTTGTGCAACAGGCGCACGTCGACGATCTCCATACCGCGATCGACCGCCTTGCACATGTCGTAGATCGTTAGGCACGCAGCGCTCGCGCCGGTCAGGGCCTCCATCTCGATACCCGTCTTGCCCGTCACGCCCGCCGTAACCAGCACGTGAAAGCCAACCTGCCCGTCCGTGCGCGCCGGCGCCCAGCCCTCGGGCACGTCCTCGGCCGGCGTCCCCGCCGCAGCGATAGGCGCAATGTCGCACTTGCTCTTGGTAATGAGCAATGGATGGCACATGGGGATGATGTCGCTCGTGCGTTTGATGGCCATGATGCCCGCCACGCGCGCGCAAGCAAGCACGTCGCCCTTTTTGGCGCGGTCCTGCAGCACCATGGCCTGCGTCTCGGGATGCATGAGGATGGTGCCCTCGGCGATGGCAATGCGATGGGTCTCGGCCTTGTCGGACACGTCGACCATGCGTACCTCGCCCTTGGCGTCCACGTGCGTCAGCTCGTCGCGACGGGCGTCGCGGGCGGGCTCGGTGGCAGCACTGGCAGTCGGCTGCGCGGACGCATCGGCGTTGCCAGCATTCGCCGCAGCCGTGACTTTGTGGGCAGACATCGCGGCCCTGCGAGCGGCCTTGGTGGCATCGGCGTACCTGCTCTTGGCCATATGATCATCCTCCGATTTGGGACATAAATCGTTGCGTGCCCTCAATTATCGCGTGTTCCTGCGGTTTGTGGGCGACGGCATCGCGCCAAATCGAAAGTACCTGCATATCATCACCACGGCGCAGGGCGTCGCGCACCGAATACTCGGCATCGCTGAACAGGCACGGACGCACGTTGCCATCGGCCGTCAGGCGCAAACGGTTGCAGCTCGCGCAGAAATGATTGGACATGGCACTAATGAAGCCGACCGTTCCCGCCGCGCCCGGAAAGTGCCAATAGCGCGCAGGGCCCGCGCCGGCAGGAGCGTCGTTGATGTCGAGCGGCTCGAGCTCGCCCAGTCCCACCGCGGTGGCCCCGGCATTGATGCGCGCCCGCAGCTCGTCGCTCGGCACGGTATCGCTCGCGTCCCACAGCTCGGGATTGAGCGCGGGCGCATGCGGGTCCACAGCGCAATGCGAGCTCGTGTGTTCGTCGCCAATGGGCATGTATTCGATAAAGCGCAGATGAATGGGGCGGTCGACGGTCAGTCGCGCGAGGGCCGCCACATCCTGGTTGAGCCGGCGTACAACAACGCAGTTGACCTTAACCGGCTCAAAGCCCCAAGCCAGCGCCGCGTCGATGCCAGCCATGGTCTGCTCGAGTCGGCCCAGGCGCGTGATCTTTCCAAACAGCGTAGGGTCGAGTGTGTCGAGCGAGATGTTGACGCGGTTTAGCCCGGCATCTTTGAGCTGTGGTGCCAGCTTGGGCAGCAGAGCGCCATTGGTGGTAAGCGAGATGTCCTCGATCTGCGGAATCGCGCGGATGTCACGAATGAGCGGGATGATACGGCGACTGACCAGCGGCTCGCCGCCCGTCAGGCGTACGCGGCGAATGCCCTCCCCCGCTACCAAGCGCACAAAGCGGGCGATTTCCTCGGCACTGAGTAGCTCGTCGTGTGCACGGGGTGCCACGCCATCGGCCGGCATGCAATAGATGCAGCGGAAATTGCACTTGTCGGTCACGGCAATGCGCAGGTAGTTGATATCGCGGCCAAAGCCGTCATGTTGCACGTGCCCGTCCACGCAGCCCTCTCCTCGCGCTGGCCTTTATTCTTCAGGGAATATAGTACCGCACGGAAAGAATGGGTCGACATGCGTACGACACGAAAGGCCTTTGCGAGCAAGACCGGCTTCCCAAGCCCATCCTCAACACAGACCATCACAACATTCGATGCTTTTCCCGATTTTGGCGAAAACCGTCGAATGTTGTGATGGTTTGCCTGCCCACGGTACCCCGTAGAAGGACCAAAGCACCCCTAAAGGCCGCCGTCCCAGTGTCGAATCACGAATTCTCGCAGGTCGTTCTGCCGCTTTTGGAACGCTTCGCTTCGGTCGCACTTAAGGCCCATAGCGAGCGCGATGGCGTTCATCGCCCGGTGCAATTGCAGCTGATGGGCAAACTGAGTCCCGGTGAGGACGATCATTCTAAAGCCCAGCGCGCTCAGCACGGTCATACGCTCCGCATCCGACGCGCTGCGCTGTTTATCAAGATGGTCCGAGCCGTTGTATTCAATCCCCGTACCGCTCGCAGGCGCATATACGTCGATCTCGAAATACCCGGCCTTTGCAAGATACTTGAACTCGCCGGGAACATCAACCCGATGGTTGAGCTCAATCTTGGCGTATCCCAGCCCGCCCTGGGAACGTTTTGCTACGACCATGATTGCGGTGGCCGTCTCCATGGGCGACCGCGCGCCATCGTGCACGCGCCTGAGCACGGCGGCCGCGCGTATAGCCCCCTGACGAGATCGGTTCTCGTTGCAATAAGCAATCAAGTCGGCAACGGTATACCTCTGCCCCATCTCGATATAATCGCCTGTCGACAGATGATTCAAATGGTATCGGGCACAGATTTCGTAGCCATATTCCAGCTGCTCGGGTTCGCTCATCCACGAACCCGCTTGGACAAAGCACATGGCCTCATCAACCACCAGAAGGCCCTCTGCCACCTCGATAAGATGGCCTGGAGGCACCGGCGCCCCAAACACGTGGCACCTAAATCCAGCCGGCGTCGAGCGCTCAAAATCGAAGTTGACGAGCGTGTCGATGTGATCGAGCTCTTCTCGTGGAATACCGAGCGAAACCAGATAGTCGGTAACGATCCCGACTGCCGTTGAAGCCCTCAGCCCCTTGGCATCGAGTCCCAATTTGGGCAGGCTCGCGGTCGGCTCAGCCTCGTTAGCAAGCGAGTCCTCATCGTATAGACTGCTTGCTCTCGAGAGCGGCTCGGACGGACGTGCCACGTTGTGGTACAGCCAGGCAGTCTTATGGGACAGGACGATCGGCAGGTCCATGAGCCCTCCAATGGAGCCGGATAACCAACCTTATTCCCCTGCCCACGGGTCCGCACACCCTCATGCGCAAGAAAGCGGTTCCACCCGGTCGAGTGGCAGAAAAACCATCACAACATTCGATGCTTTTCCCGATTTTGGCAAAAAAACGTCGAATGTTGTGATGGTTTGAGGCGAGGTGAGGGGCACAGAGGGCCAAAGCATCGTGCTTGGAGCGTGACTTTTTTCGCCCTGTCCTCGACATAAACCTTGACTCTACTATCGTTATAGGGTTTTCACTACACTGGTAGCTAAACGAACCCAGCCAGAAAGCCCCGCCCATGGAACACGACCTCACACGCGGCAATGTCCTCAAGACCATCGCGGTCTTTGCCCTGCCCTATATGCTCTCGTACTTTTTGCAGATGCTCTACGGCATGGCCGACCTGTACATGATGGGGCAGTTTAGCGGCGCTGCCGGCATCACCGCCGTGGGCAATGGCGCGCAGACGCTCTATATCATTACCGTGACGCTCGTGGGCCTGGCCATGGGAACGACGGTCATCGTCGGCCACGCCGTGGGCTCGCGCCGCTTCGACCGCGCCGAGACCGCTATCGGCAACACCATTACACTCTTTATGGGTGTCTCGGTGGTGCTGGCCGCTGTCCTGCTCGCACTGTGCCCGCAGATCGTGTCACTCATTGGCACGCCGGCCGAGGCAGTCGAAGGCACCGCCGCCTACCTGCGCATTTGTTTTATGGGCATTCCCTTTATCGCCGCGTACAACATCCTCTCGGCCATCTTTCGCGGCCTGGGCGATTCGCGCTCGCCCATGTACGTGATCGGCGTGGCGTGCATCATCAACATCGCGCTCGACTTTCTGTTTATCGGACACATGGGGCTAGGCCCTGTGGGCGCGGCGCTCGGCACGGTGACCGCGCAGACGGCCAGCGTTGCCCTCGCGCTCGTGTGGCTCAAGAGCCGTCGCACGAACATCCACGTTAAGCGCAGCGACCTGCGTCCCCGGCCCGAGATGCTCGGCAGCATTCTTAAGATCGGCGTGCCCGTGGCCGTGCAGGACGGCTGCATCCAGGTGGCGTTTATGTTCATCACCGTCATCGCCAACCATCGAGGACTCGTCGATGCCGCCGCCGTAGGCCTGGTCGAAAAGATGATTAGCTTCTTGTTCATCGTGCCAAGCTCCATGGGCGCAACCGTCAGCGCGCTCACGGCGCAAAACGCCGGCGCGGGCAAGGGCGACCGCGCGCGTCAGGTGCTCAAGGACGCCATGACCATCTCGGTAGTGTACGGCTGCCTGATCACGGTGCTGATGTGGCTAGTGGCACCGGCGTTTATCGGCTTTTTTGCCAAGGACCCCGCGGTGGTCGCGGCCGGTACCGGCTATATGCGCAGCTATATTTTTGACGCAATCTTTGCCGGCATCCACATTTGCTTTAGCGGCTTTTTCGCCGCGTATGGCAAGAGCTACATCGGCTTTGCGCACAACGTGCTGGCCGTGGCGCTCATTCGCGTGCCGGGCGCGTGGCTGCTGTCGAACGCCTATTCTGACACGCTGTTTCCCATGGGCATCGCTTCGCCGTGCGGATCGATTTTGTCGGCGGTCATTTGCGCTGTCGCGTTTACCGTGCTCAACCGGTGCGGGGCTTTTGACAAGCTGATGGCGTAGCGGGGCAACGCGAGCCTGGCGCCCTCCCCTGTTTTTTACCGAAAGGAGCGGTCCTGTGACCGACACGCCAAGTGAACATACTGAGGGCCTGCTCCGCATTGGCGAGGTGGCGCGCCTGTTTAACCTGAGCGTGGGCACGCTGCGCCATTACGAGCAGATGGGCTTGCTGGACCCGGCGCACATCGATCCGGCGAGCGGGTACCGCTACTACGGATCGCGGCAGCTCTCAACTCTCAACACCATCAGCCACCTGCGTGTTCTCGACTTGCCGCTCGCACAAATCCGTGAGTTTGTGACCACACGCGATGTGGACCTCATGCAGCGGCAGCTGGCGCAGCAGCAGGAGCTCATCAAGCGCAAGCGCCGCGAGCTGGAGCGCGTGTCGCGCAAGATCGACAACCGGCTTGCCCTGCTTCACGATGCCCTGAACACCGAGCTCGATACCATTTGCACAATCGATGCGCCCGAGCTTCGCTGCGCCGTATTGCGCGAACGCGTCAAGCCTACCGACGCCTATGCGCTGGAGTGGCAGATTCGTCAGCTGCAGAAGGGCCAGCACGAGACCTTTGTCTTTCTGGGCAACTTAGGCGTCGGGATTAGCGCCGTGCGCCTCGCCGCCGGCGACTTTGACGGCTACGACGAGGTCTTTATGCTGCTCGATGACACCGATGACTACGTGGGCGGCGTCGAGAAGCGACCCGCCGCACGCTGCCTGACCATTAGCTTTCGCGGCACACATGGGCAAGCAGCCCCACGCTACGAGCAGCTGCTCGGCTATATGCGCGAGCACGGCCTGACACCCGCCGGTCCATCGCGCGAGATTGCCCTGATCGACGACATCATCAGCGACGACCCCACAACCTACGTGACGCAGATCACGGTGCCCGTTGCCCCGTCCAAATAAGAACCGCTCGAAAGGCATCATGCTTTCCGGGCGGTTCTTCAATTAGGCTATCGATGCGCTAAGCCTGGGGCACCTCACCGGTAGCCAAGATCTGCTCGAGTGCGTCCTCATCCAGTACGGGCACACCCAGCTGCTCGGCCTTGGTGAGCTTGGAGCCCGCCTTGGGGCCGGCGACCAGATAGCTCGTCTTCTTTGAAACACTGCCCGAGACCTTGGCACCAAGCACCTTGAGCGCCGCGCCTGCCTCGTCGCGGGTGCGGTTGACGAGCGTGCCGGTGAGCACGAAGGTCAGACCCGCAAGCGGCTGCGCGTCAGCCAAGCTCACCCGCCACGCCAGCGTCGGCTGCGGCCTGCGCGTGCGCGGCGCCCAAGTCGACCTCGAGCGACAGGCCCGCCTGGCGCAGGCGCTCCAGCACGGCAAGGTTCTCGGGCACGGCCAGGAACTGCTTGACGCTCGCCGCAATCTTGGGACCGATGCCCTCGCACTCGGCGATGTCCTCTTCGCTCGCCAAATGAGCTTGTCAATCGACAGGAATCGCTCAGCGATGACCTCGCCCACGCTCTTGCCCACGTGGCGGATACCCAGGGCAAACAGCACGCGACCGAGCGGCTGGCTCTTGGACTTGTTGAGCTCGGCGATGATTTTCTCGGCCGTCTTGAGGCCCACCGGGATGGGATCGCCCTTCTTGACGCCTTTTTTGCTGTTGGAGCTAGCATAGGTGCGCCCCGTGTTCCAGGCCTGCGATGTCGTCGACCGTGAGCTGGTAGAAGTCCGCGACATCGTGGATCAGGCCGGCGGCGATCATCTTGTCGACGATCTCGTCGCCCAGGCCGTCGACGTCCATGCAGCCGCGGCTCACCCAGTGGAGCAGGCGCTCCTTGAGCTGCGTCGGGGCAGTCGATGGACACGCAGCGGTAGGCCACCTCGCCAGTCCTCGTGGACCACGGGGCTGCCGCACACGGGGCAAACCTCGGGCATACGCCAGTCGACCGAATCGGCCGGACGCTTGTCGAGCACCGGGCCCACGACCTCGGGGATCACGTCGCCCGCCTTGTGCACGATGATGGTGTCGCCCTCGCGCACGTTTTTGCGGCGGATCTCGTCGATGTTGTGCAGCGTGGCGCGCGCGATGGTGGAGCCGGCAACTGTCACCGGGTCGAACTCGGCGACCGGCGTGAGCACACCGGTGCGACCCACCTGGATACGGATTTCGCGTAGGATGGTCTGCTTTTCCTCGGGCGGAAACTTAAAGGCAATGGCCCAGCGCGGCGCGCGGGCGGTAAAGCCCAGGTCGAGCTGCTGCTGGAAGCTGTCCACCTTTACGACCACGCCGTCGATGTCGTAATCGAGGTCGCCGCGGTGCTCGAGGGCCTGGGCACAGAACTCGTGAACCTCGGCCGGCGTGGCGCAACGAGCCACGTTGGGGTTGACGCTAAAGCCGGCGTTGCGCAGCCAGTCGAGAAATTCGCGCTGGCTGTGAACGTGCAGCGGATCGGTATCGGCGATGGCGTAAATAAAGGTGGCTAGGTCGCGGCGCGCCGTGACCTTGGGATCCTTCTGACGCAGGCTGCCGGCGGCAGCGTTGCGCGGGTTGGCGAAGGGGTCGCGCCCCTCGGCATCGGCCTCTTCATTCAGACGAGCAAAGCTGCCCTTAGGCATGTAGACCTCGCCGCGCACCTCGATGGCGCGCTCGCGGTCGGCGCCCATGTGAGCGAGCGCCGGCTCGGACAGGTGCATGGGCACATCCTTGATGGTACGGACGTTGAGCGACACGTCCTCGCCCGTGGTGCCATCGCCACGTGTGGCCGCGCGTACGAAGGTGCCGTTTTGGTAGGTAAGTGCCACGCCCAGGCCGTCGATCTTAAGCTCGCAGGTATAGGTGACGCTGCCAGCACCGAGCGCATCCTCGACGCGCTGGAGCCATGCGTCGAGTTCGTCCAGATCCATGGCATCGTCCATGGAATACATGCGTGCCATGTGCGTGACCGGCGTAAACTGCTCGCTCACGTAGCCGCCCACGCGCTGGGTGTAGCTGTCGGGCGTTACCAGATCGGGGTAGGTCGCCTCGATTTCCTGTAGTTCAACGAGCATTTTGTCAAAGGCGGCGTCCGTGATCTCGGGCGCGTCGAGCATGTAGTAGCGATAGGCGTGGTAATCGAGCTCGTGGCGCAGCTCGGCCGCACGCGCTGCCGCCTGGGCACGGGCATCGGTCGGCGCAACGGTATCCGTGCTCGTGGGCGTTTCGGTATCGATGTCCACGCCGTCACCAAACAGGCTCGATTGCTCCATAGCGGCACTCCTTCGCTCGATTTCAAACGGATACTAGAGTACCACCGGTCACCATGGCGCCGAATAACCCTTTCGAACCGCATCGAATCGGCAGTCGACGAACCGGGATGGATTGCGCGATTAAACCATGCCCTTATCAACTCTAAATGATCCATTTTCCTCCGTCCCCAACGGATCAATAAGAAAAGAGGGGACTGCCCCACGTTGATGGGACAGCCCCCTCTGGCCTCGATATACGCGATACGGCTCGCTAGAAACCCTGGCCGTAGCCTTGACCCTGACCCTGCTGGCCCAGCAGCTCCTCCAGATACTGGCGCAGCTGCTCGTCGGTAATACCGCCGTTGCCGGTGTCGGTTGCGCTGTCGTTCTGTTGCTGGTTCTGCAGCTCCTCGTCGGAGCCCAGCTCGACCGTGACCTTCTTCTCTTCCTTGCCGCGCATGAGCGTGATCTCGACCTTCTCGCCCACCTCGTGGCTGCGCAGCGCGATGATCAGGCCATCGGCGCTCGTAATCTCGTCGTCGCCCAGCTTGGTAATGACATCGCCCTCCTGGATGCCGGCCTTGGCGGCAGGACCGTCCTCGACGACGCTCGCCACGTACGCGCCGCTATCGGTGCTCAGCTTGTTGGTGCGGGCGTTGAGCGCGTTGACGCTCGAAAGCGTGGCGCCCCAGGTACGGATGAACCGGCGTCTTGCCGTCGATAATCTGGTCGGCAATGTTCTTGGCGTAGTTAACGGGAATGGCAAAGCCCACGCCCGAGCTGGAGCCCGAGTAGCTCTCGATGAGCGAGTTGATACCCACGAGCTCGCCGTTGTCGTTGACGAGCGCGCCACCGGAGTTGCCCGGGTTGATGGCAGCATCGGTCTGGATCATGTTGGCATAGATGGTGTTACCGTTGGTAGAGCTCATGGCCGTGGAGCGATACAGCGCCGACACGATACCCGTGGAGACAGACTGCTCGTTGCCGAACGGCGAGCCGATCGCCATGACCCACTCGCCCACGTTGAGCTTGGAGGAATCACCAATCTCAATCGGCGTGAGCTTAGAGGCGTCGGCGTCCTTGAGCTTGATGACGGCTAGGTCGCTCGAAGCATCGTTGCCCACGAACTCGGCCTCGTAGGTAGTGCCGTCGTCCATGGTCACCACGTACTGGTCATAGCCATCGACCACGTGGTTGTTGGTGAGGATGTGGCCCTCGGTATCGAGCACCACGCCCGAACCGACACTGCCCGAGTTATTCGATTCGTCGGCAGACTGCGAAAGCGAGCCATTCTGGCTGCCGCTCGAAGTGGCAGTGATGGAAACGACGGAGGGCAGCGCCTTGGCAGAGACGGCCTCGGCCAGCGTGGTGTCCTCGGAATCAATCGTAATCTTTTGCGTCGATGAACCCGAAGCACCCGCTGTCACGGCATTCTTTCCGCCGCCAATGTTGAGCGTGCCGCTCATAATGAGCGCAATGACCAGCAGGGCGCCGCATGCACAGCCGGCGAGCGCCGTAATAAAGATCGGCAGCTTTTTGGTCTTGGTCTTGACTACGGTGTGCTTGTTTACAACCTGCTGGCTGCCCAGCGGCTTTCCGGTCTGCGTGTCGTATGCCTGCACGTAGGGAATGTTGCCGTCGGCAGGCGTCGACTCCACCTGCACACGCGGCTGCTGTTGGGTCTCGCCGGCGTTGCCCGCATCCTGGGGACGCTGGGAATCGTACTCGCTCATAGCTGCGATCCTTTCGTCAAATAACCAAAGGCCCGCCAAACATGTGGCGGGCCATCATTGTTCACGTTGAGTTGTACCCCAATATGCGGGCGTACGTGTATGAGAACGCAATCTTTTAGGAAGGCTTAAGTTCTGTTGCAGATTCGAGAGGGACCCGCACCTGCGTCAAAACCACCACAAAGGTGCCTGTCCCCTTTGTGGTGGAAATCTAGTCCTTAAACAGATAACCCACGCCACGGACGGTGGTGATGTGTGCCGCGATCTGCGGTCCCACCTTGGAGCGGATGCGCCGGATGTGCACGTCGACGGTACGCGTGCCGCCGCAGTACTCAAAGCCCCACACGCGGTGCAGCAGCACCTCGCGGCTGTAGGCACGGTTGGGATGCGTGGCCAAAAAGCTCAGCAGCGAGTACTCCATCAGCGTCAGGTCGATGGGCTCGTTATCGAGCGTCACCTGGTAGGTAGCCAGGTTGATCTCGAGGTTATCGATGTTGAGCACATCGTCGGCGGTGACGGTCTCCTCCTCGCCCATCAGGCGCTGCGCACGAGCCTTGAGCTCGTTGGGCGTCGCCGTAGGGCATACAAAGTCGGCATGCGCGTGATTGGGCAGGCGCAAGGTACCGAGCGCCTCGTCGTCGACGATCACCAACATTGGGACGCCGCCGCGGTCGTCAAGCCACTTGGCAATCTGATCGATGCGGTCGCTGCGGATGCCATCGGAATCGAGGATCAGCAGGTCAAAGTCGTGCGCCGCAGTCGGTGAATCGGGAGTTGCCAGGCTCACCTCGACACCCAGGGTGGTCGTCAAGCTGCGGGCAAACTCGTGGAAGCGCGTCGTGCGCGCCATGAACAGGGCACTCTTTTCGGACATATCGGCCTCCAAAGAAATGAGCTCAATCGTACTGGAACAAACCAGCGCAATTAGGAGTTCGCCAGGTAGTGCTTGATCTCCCACTCGGTGATCGTGGACTCAAACTTATGCCACTCGTCGCGCTTCTTTTTGAGGAAGAAGCTGTGGATGTGCTCGCCGAGGGCATCCTTCATAAACTGCGAGTCCTCAAAGACGTCGAGTGCCTCTTTGAGTGAGCGCGGCAGCAGCGTGTAGCCGGCCTCGAGCATCTGGCGGTCGGTGAGCTTGAGCGTCTCGGCCGTGGCCTCGGGCGGGAGCTCAAGCTTGCGTTCGATGCCGTCGAGACCGGCCGCCAGCGTGACGGCGTTGACCAGGTACGGGTTGGCCATGGGGTCGGGGCTGCGAAGCTCGATGCGCGTGGACAGCTGCTTGCCGGGCTTGTAGACCGGAATGCGGATCATGCTCGCGCGGTTGCGCAGGCCCCACGTGGCGTACTGCGGCACGGAGTCGCCGCCGGTAGTAATGCGCTTGTAGGAGTTGACCGTGGGGTTGGTGATGGCGCTGATCTCGCGCGCGTGCGCCAGGATACCGGCCATGTAGTGTTTGGCGATATCGGAGAGGTGGTACTTCTCGTCGTCCTCGCCCCAAAAGACGTTGTTGCCGTCGTGGTCGAATAGCGACTGGCACAGGAACATAGCACTGCCGTCCTCACCCGCCAACGGCTTGGGCATAAAGGAGGCGTGGCAACCGCTCTCGTAGGCCTGCTGCTTAATGATGAGCTTTGCCGTGGTGATGGCGTCGGACATGCTCAGGGCCTCGGCGTGGCGCAGGCTCATGCCGTGCTGCGAGCGGCCGGCGGCGTGGAAGGTGTACTCCACGGGCACGGACATCTTCTCGAGCGTGAGGACCGTGTTGCGGCGCAAGTCGCGGGCGGCGTCACTCACCGAAAGATCGAAGTAGCCCACGTTGTCGAGCGGCTCGGGGGTGTGCTCGTCGGGGAAGTAGTAGTACTCCAGCTCGGCGCCCACGTTAAGCAGATAGCCAGCCTTCTCGGCCTTGTGGAACATGCGGCGCAGAGCGTCGCGCGGATCGCCGGCAAACGGCTTGCAATCGGGGGTGCACACGTCGCAGAACACGCGAGCGACGCCGTTGTGGCTCGGGCGCCACGGCAAAATCTGGAAGGTCGAAGCATCGGGAAACGCCAGCATGTCGGCTTCCTCGGGCGTGGCAAAACCCTCGATGGCGGAGCCGTCAAAGCCAATGCCCTCCTCAAAAGCGACCTCGAGGTCCTCGGGGCTAATAGCAAAGTTTTTGAGGCGGCCGAGAATGTCGACAAACCACAGACGCACAAAGCGGATATCACGCTGCTCTACGGAGCGGAGTACGTAATCGATGTTCTGCTGGTTCATGTCGCTCCCCTTTCTTTTGGGCGGGTTTCGACTGGTCTATATCGCAGATACTATCGCAGAAAAATGTTTCCGCAGGGTTAAAGCGTATCAAGCGCTCAAAAAACGTGCGCGAGCAGGCCGTTGCGAACGAGCGGCTAGAGTTCAGATTCGGAGACAATTTGCCTACAGGCTCGTTCCAGCGCAGGGAACTCCATCGTCACTGCATCCCAAACAACCGAGCGGTCGACATTGCCGTAATCATGCGCAAGATAATTTCTCATGCCGATAATTCCGCGCCACTCAATTTCGGGATGAAGCCGCTGCGAGCGTTCCGACAACTTGCCCGCTTCTTCCGTCACCCTAAGCGCACACATCAAAAGGGAGTCCGCTAACGCCCTCGTCCGCACATCATTCGCGTGCAGAAACTGGTCCTCGGTGATATCAAAAGCCTTGATGCGCTCGTTCGTTTCAGAAATGGCCTCCAAGACCTCTTGAGCGCGGAGGGTGTCTGACTTACGCGCGATCATAAAGGATCACTCCTTCGCGCTCGATTACCGCGGCAAGATCGTCATCAAGATAGTCACTCGAGACGAGGTCAACCTGCCTCCCGGTTTCCTTGCGCACCGCCTCACCAAATGCCGACAACGCGAAAAGACCAAAGCCCTGATCGCGATCGACTTCGAGACGCAAGTCAATATCGCTATCGGCATGTGCCTCGCCCCGGGCATACGAACCAAAAAGAATCACGGTTTTGATGGCGGGAATCGAGCTGGCTGCCCCGCGGACGGCGGACTCAATCTGGGCAGTATCCAAAATGCCCGCCGCGGCGCTTTCGCTCGCAGAGCTTTTGCCGAGTGAAGGAACAAACGGCAGCGAACGCTCACGCAACATCTGTCTCATGAACATATTGACCGCAACGGACGAAGTCATGCCGAGCTCTTCGCACAGCTCGGCAAATGAATCTTTAATTGACGAGTCCACTCGAACACTCAGCACAGACGCAGCCATGGATACCTCCTATATGACATTGTCTATATATTATCACACAGGTTAACGCGAGGTCGAAGCGCGGTGTTCGATGTGACCGGGGATCTCGATGCGCTTGGGAGCCAGCCTTGCGGCCTCGCCCACCGTGGTGGTGACCACATCGATGCGCTCGGACAGACGCTCGACTACGCGCTCGGCGATGGTGAGGGTATCCTGCGCGGCCGTGGTCACGCCGCCAAAGAGCACGTGGTTCCAGGGGTAATCGTCAAACGTCGCGATCTTGAGACCCGCCGGCAGCGAGGGACCCAGCTGTGCCAGTGCCTCGGTCAGGCGCAAAAAGACCAGGCCGTTGACCGCAATAAGGCCGAGCTTTTTACCTGCGCACTCGCGGATGGCCTCGTCCAGGCGACTGGCGCCCATGGCGCCACCGTCGGCCAGGGTGACGACCTCGCCGGCAAGGCCGCGACGCGAGAGCTCGTCGGCAAAGGCCTCGGCGCGCTCGCGACGCACGGGGCTGTCGTCGCTTGCCTCGGTGAGCAGGCACAGGCGCTCGCTGCCCGCGGCGGCCAAGGCGTCCACCAGGCCGGCGACCAGCTCACGGTTGTTAGAGGTCACCAGATCGATGCCGCCATCGGCAACATCGCGGTCGAGCAGCACGACGGGCAAGCGCCCCGCGGCCGCGGCGATCGCCTCGTCGTTGCCGCCGCAGGTGTTGACGATCAGGCCGTCCACACCGGCATCGATAAGCCTGGTGAGTGACTCGGCCTCCTTGGCGGGGTCGTTGCCGCTAATGGCCGTCATGAGCGAGCAACCGCGCGTGGCGGCGCTGGCGGAAAGGCCCTCGAGCATGGCACTGGAGAACGGGTTGGCGATATCTGCCAAGATCACGCCGATGAGATTGGTGCGCGAGCTGCGCAGATTACGCGCGGCGGCACGCGGGCGATAGCCGGTGCGCTCGATAACCGCCGCGATGCGAGCGCGGGTTTCCTCGGTCATCTGCCCGGGGCGGTTGTTGAGATAGCGCGAGACCGTGGCCGGGCTCACGCCCGCCTCGGCGGCAATGTCCTTAATCCTCATCTGCGCCATAGCGCACCCCGTTTCCCCATTGTCGGCAGTCTGAGCCATTTTAGGCATTTATACGAACTGCCTACGCCACCAGAGCCGCAGAACGATCTTAATTTCACCGCAGCAAATAAAGGGCGCGAGTTAGATAGCCGAGTCTTTGGGCAGCTCGAAATAGTCGGGATGCAAGGCGATAACCGGGCCCTGCTCCTCGGGCATCAGATGAAGGTGCGTCTCGGCCAGATAGCTCGCCGTGTCGGTATCGCCCCTCTTAATGGCCTCGAAAATCCGACGATGCTGCCGACGAATCGGCTCCCAATCCAGGTCCTGCGACACCATACGCAACCAGTTGTATCGCTCAAAATGCGTGTTGACGCTCTTCATCCAATCCCACAGCATGTGGCGGCCGGCAATCTCAAAGCACGTCTCATGGAACAGGTTGTCCAGATCAAAGAAACGACGCGTTTCGCTATGGTCGAGCGACTCGGACTCGGCAAGAATCTGCTCAAGTCGATGCTTTTGCTCGAACGTGGCGGCCGAACAGCATTTAATAAGCACACTTCTCTCGAGCTTCTCGCGCAAGAAACAGGCGTTTTCGGCGCGTTCCATGCTGATTTTTTGGACATAGGTGCCGCTTTTGGGACGCGTTTCCACCAGCTCCTGCTCACGCAGACGCACAAAGGATTCGCGAATGGGCGTGCGCCCGATTCCCGTCTCCTTTTCCAGACCAATCGCCGAAAGGCGCGTGCCGGGCTTGAGCTCGGCATAGATGATCTTGGAGCGTAGTGCGTTGTATGCCTGATCTTGCAAGCTCTGATAATGCTGGTGTTGTTCCATAAAGCCCTCGGATGAAGCCCACGGTTTTTCGAATATCACCCGTAATACTATCGCATCCCCCATTCCCTCAGTTGCGGTGAAATAGGGACCGCTTGTGCCGCCAGGATCACAAGAGCAAGCGGCGGCCGTCCCGAAACCCGGGACGGCCGCCGCTTTTTGCTATCTAGCGACTGGTGCCGCGGGGACGGCCCCTTGCACCAAGGGGTTGACTAGAGTTCGCAGGCGATCTTGTAGCCGTCACCGATGGCGTCGCGGATGTTGCCGCACTTCTGGGCATCGCCCAGCACGTGGGTGGCAACGCCGGCCGCGGCAAGGTCGTCGGCAAGCTTGGTATTGGGACGATAACCCATGGCAAGCACCAGCGTATCGGCATCGGCGATGGTATGGATCTGGCCATCCTTTTCGTAACTGATGGTGTCCTCGGTAATCTCGGTCACCTTGGCCTCGGTTAGCACGTGAACGCCCTTGGAGAGCATACGCGTGATGAGCACCGCGCGACCGGCACCGCCCTCATTGGCGGCGAGCGTCTTGGTCATCTCAATGACAGTGACGTCGCGATTGGCCGGCGACAGGTCGTTGACCAGCGGGGCCAGGTAATCGGCCGTCTCGCAGCCGACGGTGCCACCGCCCACGATGACGATCTTCTTACCCGGGAAAGCCTTGCCACCCAGCAGGTCGTCGGCCGTCATAACCTGCTTAAAGCCCTGCATGAAGGCCGGAGCGATGGGCTCGGCGCCATAAGCCAGGACAACCTCGTAACCCGCGTAGTCGCGCTGAATGTCCTCGGCCGAAAGCTCGGTACCAAAGACGCACGTGACGCCGGCCTCGGCCAGGCGACGGTACTGATACTTGATCACGCGAGTGAGCTCCTGCTTTGCCGGCGGAACGGCCGCGATGCGCATCTCGCCGCCCGGTTCGTCCTGCTTATCCACGAGCGCCACGTTATGGCCGCGCTTGGCGGCAATGTAGGCTGCCTCCATGCCCGCAGGACCGGCGCCCACAACCAGTACGTTCTTGGCCTCGGCGGCAGGCTCGTAGCCGGCCTCGTCACGCTCCACGTCCGGGTTGACGGTGCAGGAGATGCGCTTGCCGAACATAATGCCGTTCAGGCAGCGCAGACAGCCGATGCAGGGGCGGATGTCGTCGGCGTTGCCGGCAGCGGCCTTGTTGCAGAACTCGGCATCGCACAGATTGGCGCGACCCATCATACAGATGTCGGCAGCGCCGTCCTCGATCAGTTCCTCGGCAATCCATGCCTCGTTGATGCGGCCGACCGTGGCAACGGGAATGTTGACGTGCTTCTTGATCTCGCGCGAACAGGCGGCGTGCGAGGCCTGCTGGGTGCCGGCGGCGGGAATGGCAGAGCCGCGCTTGATAGTGGTGCCGCCCGACACGTGGATCATGTCGACACCAGCCTTCTCCAGGCGACGCGAGACATAGATCATGTCGTTGAGGGTCAGGCCGCCATCGGTGTACTCATCGCCCGAGATACGGACGTCGATGATGAAGTCCTTGCCGCAGCGCTCGCGAATCTCGGCGATGACCTCGAGCAGGAAGCGCATGCGGGCGTCGAGCGAGCCGCCGTACTCGTCGGTACGCTTGTTATAGAGCGGGGTCAAAAAGCCGCCGAGCATGCCGTGGGCGTGCGCCGCGTGGACCTCGACGCCATCGACGCCGGCCTTCTGCATGCGCACGGCGGCGTCGCCGAACTGATGCGTGAGCTCGTGGATCTCATCGACCGTGATGGGGCGCGGCGCCTCGCGGGCATAGGACGGGCCCACAAAGGACGGAGCGATCAAGCGCGGCGTGCCCGGAATGTTAAAGGCCATGTAGGCGGGGTGGAAGAGCTGCGGCATGATCTTGCAGCCGTACTCGTGGACGGCAGCGGCGAGCTTTTCCCAGCCGGGGATAAACGTGTCGTCGTAGCAGCACATGTCGCCCGGCAGATAGGTATAGGTGGGCTCGACCGTCACGACCTCGGTGATGATCAGGCCCACGCCGCCTTTGGCACGGGCGCGGTAATGATCGACCAAATCGTCGGTCACATAGCCGTGATCGGCCAGGTTGGTAGACACCGGCGGCATAAAGACGCGGTTCTTGACTTCGGTCGTACCGACCTTGATCGGGCTAAAGAGCATCGGGTAGGCAGAAGACTCCATGCAGGCTTCCTTTCGTTTGAGCCGCTCGGCGGCAGTTACTAACGTACTTATCGTATCAGTAACTGCCGTATCCGCAGTCATATATGCTCAAACGCCAGTCGGCTAATGAATACCGCGACCCAAGTCTTCGGCAATTTTGTCCACGCCCTTAAGTGCGGCGCAGGTCTTTTTGTTGGAGCAATGCCCCGTGCAAACGCCACCCTGGGCGCAGTCGGCGCAGGTGCCCTTTCGGTAGATACGCACGCACACGGCGACAAACGCAATGCCGATAACAGCCAGTACAACAATATCGATAGGTGCCATAGTAAGCCTCCTCTAGTTAACCACCACTTACTTTACCCCATTCTCCACCTGCCAAAAAGGGACAGGTTTATTTTGGTCGGTTTTATCTGCGGAAACGCCACATCTCAACTCTTGGCGCAAAGTAACCTGTCCCCTTTGCACCAAAGGCCCGGGGGTCGCTGGGACACCCGGGCCTTTGAAAAGGGGCTAATCCTTATTCGGACTTAAGCGGAAACTGCGGCGGAAGCAGTGTTGGTCTCGTCCTCGTCGGTCCAAGCGTGCTTGGGCATGGGACGGAAAATCTGGAAGAGCATCGCAACCAGCAGCACGATGGCCACAACCGTCCAGATACCAAACTGTCCAAGAACGAACAGGTTGTAGAACTGGTTGATGAACAGACCAATGACCCAAGCAAAGGCGCACTCGTAACCGATCGCGATGGCGGTCCACTTGCCGGAGTCCATCTGGTTGCGGATGGTGCCCATGGCTGCAAAGCACGGGGCGCACAGCAGGTTGAAGGCACCGAAGGCCACGCAAGCGCCCATAGTCGGGAACATGCCGGCGAACGCGGTCCACAGGCTCGGGTCGGTCTCGGCGGCGTCAGCGACGGACAGCAGCGAGCCGGCGGTGGCGACGACGTTCTCCTTAGCGACAAGGCCAGAGACAGTCAGCGCGGTTGCCTGCCAGGTGCTAAAGCCGAGCGGAGCGAAGATCCAGGCAACCAGGTTGCCCAGCATGGCGAGCACGGAGTAGTCCATGAACTCCTCGGGGATGCCGTCCATAGCAGGCAGGAAGCCAAAGGAACCGTTATAGCTACCAAAGTTGGAGAGGAACCAAACGACGACAGTGGACGCGAAGATGACCGTACCGGCCTTCTTGATAAAGGCCCAGCAGCGCTCCCACACGTGCAGCGCCCAGGAACGGATCGCCGGGAAGTGGTAGGCGGGAAGCTCCATAACGAACGGCGTCGGGCGGCCGGCGAAGAGCTTGGTTTTCTTGAGCATGAGGCCCGAGGCGATGACGGCAAAGACGCCCAGGAAGTAGAAGAGCGGGCTGATCCATGCGGCCGTGGTGGAAGAATCGCCAATGATGGAGCCCATGAGCAGAGCGATGATCGGCAACTTGGCGCCACAGGGGAATAAACGTGGTGGTCATGACCGTCATGCGGCGGTCCTTCTCGTTCTCGATGGTCTTGGTGGCCATGACGCCGGGGACGCCGCAGCCAGAGGAGACGAGCATCGGAATGAACGACTTACCAGACAGACCAAAGCGACGGAAGATGCGATCCATGATGAAGGCGACGCGGGCCATGTAGCCGCAATCCTCCAGGAAGGACAGCATCACGAACAGCAGGAACATCTGCGGCACAAAGCCGAAGATGGCGCCCAGGCCGCCGACGATACCGTCACAGACCAGCGAATCGACAAGGCCACCGTCCTCGGTGCCGCCCGCCACGAGGGCGTCGTGCACCATGGTGGTAATACCGGGAACATAGGGGCCGTACTGCGCCGGGTCAACCGAGTCGGCATCGTCGCCCGCAGCCTCGACGGCTGCATCGTAGGCGTCGCGGCCCTGACCAAGCACATACCAACCGTCGGTGCCAAAGAGCTGGTCGTTGGTGAAGTCGGTCACCGTGCCGCCCAAGGTAGAAACGGCGATGTAGTACACGCAGAACATGATGACCACAAAGATCGGCAGACCCAGGATACGGTTGGTAACCACGCGGTCGATCTTCTCGGAGGTGCTCATCTTGGCAGGCGCCTTGGTGAGGCACTCGTCAATGATATGGGCAATCACGCCGTAACGCTCGCCGGTAATGATGGACTCGGCATCGTCGTCGCAATCCTGCTCGCACTGGGCGACCAGCTGCTCCACGCGAGCGGCCTTCTCCTTGGTGAGGTTGATGAGCTTGCAGGCGTCCGCATCGCGCTCAAACAGCTTGACCGCGTAGTAGCGACGCTTGTTAGCGGGAACGCTCGCCGGCAGGTTGTTTTCGATGTGGTCCAGAACGTCCTCGATGGAGGAATCGAACTTGTGCTCCGGCACCTGGCCCTTGGAAGCAGCGGACTTCTTGACCTGCTCGAACAGCTCCTTGATGCCCTTGTTCTTAAGAGCCGAGATCATCATGACCGGGCAGCCGAGCTTCTTGGAAAGCTTGTCCGTGTCGATCTTATCGCCGTTTTTCTCGACCAAGTCGGCCATGTTGAGGGCGACGACCACGGGCAGGCCGGTCTCGATAACCTGAAGCGCCAGGTACAGGTTGCGCTCGAGGTTGGTGGCGTCGACCACCTGGACAACGACATCGGGCTCGCCGCTCATGAGGTAGTCGCGCGAGCACTGCTCCTCGGGGCTATAGGGGGAAAGCGAGTAGATGCCAGGGAGGTCCGTGATGGTAACGTTCTTGTCGCTTAGGAGCTTGGCTTCTTTTTTCTCAACCGTGACGCCGGGCCAGTTGCCAACGTAGCCGTTGGCGCCGGTGATCAGGTTGAAAAGCGTGGTCTTGCCGCAGTTGGGGTTGCCCGCAAGCGCGACATGGATCTGAGAATCCGCCATTCAATCCTTCTTCCTTGTGTGCCCGCGCTGCTTTCTCCGCGCGAGCTGGATAATGTGCTTCAAAAATGCTGCATTAAGTTAGAAAAACCTAACTTTATCTGCAGAAATACACGTTGCGAGCCCTTACTGGACCTCGACGACGGCCGCCTCCTCCTTGCGGATGGAAAGCTCGTAGCCGCGCACGTTGATCTCGACCGGATCACCGAGCGGCGCAACCTTTACGACCTTAAACGACGTGCCCTTGATGAGCCCCAGGTCCATAAGGTGGCGGCGCAGCGCGCCCTCACCGTGAAGCTTGACGATGGTAGAGCTTTCGCCCACCTTAACGTCACCCAACGTCTTCATCCTCTTGTCCCCCTTTCGGTTTTTATGAAATGCTGTGGACTAGCCGACGGTCATGATGTGCATGGCAACCTTGGAATCGATGCCAAAACGTGCACCCAGCACCGTGACGATGATGTTGGCGCCACTCGAGCTCACCACATGGATTTCGCTGCCCTCGACAAAGCCGAGGTCCTTGAGGTGGTGCTTCATGTCCTCATTGCCCTTTACACGAGACACACGCACGGTTTCGCCCGCTTTTACCATCGAAAGCGGCATGGCCGGCATCTGCGGTCCGCAAGACATGAGTGGCTCCTAACGTCAGTTCGTCCTCAACATCGACGCGATAAAAGTTAACCACGTCTATGTTCGCTTTAGTAAACTAGCACGTGGTTAACTTTTTGGAAAGGGTCCTGTTCAGTTTTTCGAAAAAGTTTCCTATACGAAACAAAACAAAAAGGCGCGGCAAAGGACTACCCTTTACCGCGCCCTATCATGCCTAGAGCGAGAGATTTCTGATCGATGTGACGCAGGAGGCCTCATCCACGCCCGAAACACGAAAGACGACGTTCTCGCCGCACTCACCATAGAGGGCCATGAGCCCCATGACATCGCGGCCATCCGTGTGGCGATCGCCGATACTGACTGACACGTCGCTACGATGCTTGGCAATGATGTCATAGAGCAGCGCAACCGGGCGGGCATGCAATCCCAACGGATCTTTAATCGTCTTCGTAAATTCGACCATGTCCCCTCCCGCGGCATCGCACATTCGGCCGGCAAACCCAGCCACGTGGTAGTTATTGTACGTTACCGGCGCACCCCCGTCTCACAAAAAACGAGGGAAGGCACACGTCCTTCCCTCGTTGCTGGCAATAGGTAGCCGCTCGCCTACATCAGGCGCAGGCTGACGTCCTTGAGCTGGGCGCCGGAAACGGCACTCGGAGCACCCGACATAAGGTCGGAGCCGCTGGCCGTCTTGGGGAACGCCATGACGTCGCGGATGGAGTCGGAACCGGTGAGCAGCATGCACACGCGGTCCAGGCCCAGAGCAAAACCACCCATCGGGGGTGCACCAAACTTGAGCGCCTCCATGAGGAAGCCGAACTGCGACTCGGCTCGCTCCTCGGTGAAGCCCAGGAGCTTGAGCATGGACATCTGCATCTCGGCGTTGTGGATACGCATACCGCCGCCGCCGGCCTCAAAGCCGTCCATGACAAAGTCGTAGGTGCAGGAACCGGCCGCCAGCGGGTCGGCCTCGATCTTGGCGATGTCGGTCTCGGTCGGCAGCGTGAAGGGCTGATGCTCGGCAGCGTAGGCCTTGCGGTCCTCATCCCAGTGGAGCAGCGGGAAGTTGACGACCCACAGGAAGTCGTGGCCCTCGCGCTTGATCTCGAGTGCGTTGGCCATGTGGGAACGCATGCCGCCCAGGATCTCGTCAGAGAGCAGGCGCGGGCCGGCGGCGAACATCACAAGGTCGCCGGGCTCGACGTCCATGCGCTCACGCAGAGCAGCCATCTCCTCGTCCGAGAAGAACTTGACGATGGGGCTGTTGATGGAGCCATCCTCGCGGAAAGCGATCCAGGCCAGACCCTTGGCGCCAAACGTGGAGGCCACGCCGGCGAGCTTATCGATCTTGGCACGTGCCCAGGCACCGGCACCCTTGGCGTTGAGGGCCTTGACGACGGAGCCCTCCTCGTTTGCGGCGGTCGCAAAGACCTTGAACTTGGAGTTGGCAAAGATGTCGGTCAGGTCGATCAGGTGCATGCCATAGCGAGTATCGGGCTTGTCGGAGCCATAGGTGTCCATGGCCTCCCAGTAGTTCATGCGACGCAGCGGTGTGGGCATCTCGACGCCCATGCGGCCGAAGGCATCGGACAGAACCTCCTCGAGCGCGCTCATGACATCGTTCTGGTCCACGAAGGACATCTCGATATCGACCTGGGTGAACTCGGGCTGACGGTCGGCACGCAGGTCCTCGTCGCGGAAGCACTTGGCAACCTGGTAGTAGCGCTCGACGCCACCGACCATGAGCAACTGCTTCAGGAGCTGCGGGGACTGCGGCAGGGCGTAGAAGTTACCCGGCTGAATACGGCTGGGGACGATGAAGTCACGGGCGCCCTCGGGCGTGGACTTAAACAGGGAGGGCGTCTCGACCTCCATGAACTCACGGTTGTGCAACGCCTCGCGAATGGCAAAGGTGAAGTCGGAGCGCAGCTTGAGGTTGGCCATCATCTCGGGACGGCGGAGGTCCAGATAGCGATAGCGCAGACGGGTGTCCTCGCTGGTCTCGATGCCGTCCTCGATCTGGAACGGCGGGGTGACGGACGTGTTGAGCACCTCGGCGTGGTCGGTCAGGACCTCGATCTCGCCGGTCGCGAGCTTGGTGTTGGTGGTCTCCTCACCACGAGCGCGCACGACGCCGTGGATCTTGATGGGCCACTCGGGACGCATGGTCTCGGCGATCTTAAAGGCATCGCCATCGGAGTGCTCGGGGTCGAAGGTGAGCTGCGTGATGCCCTCGCGGTCACGAAGGTCGCAGAAGATAAGGCCGCCGTGGTCGCGGCGACGGCTCACCCAACCGGTGAGGGTGACCTCTTCGCCCACGTTCTCGAAGCGAAGCTCGCCGCAGGTGCGGGTGTGCATGGAATGCTCGTCAATGGGACGGGTCTGGCTCATACCAGTGATCCTCCTTTATGGATCTGTGCCGCCCCGTGTCGTTCCGGGCGGCGTCGTACAGATTTGCCCAGCCTGCGTAAACCGCGCAGCCAGACATGGCGTTCTATCTTATCGCACCCGCGTCGATGTGCCGCGGAAAAGTAGCTCCTGCCCAAAGACTTGACGGAGACGAAACAATTGACGCACCGCGGCCGTCGCCAAGGCGCGCCGCGTGCGACAATGTGCCCCAATACAACTGCACTCGGAAAGGCCCGCCATGACTGCACGCCTCATCGTTATGGATATCGACTCCACGCTCATCAACCAGGAGGTCATCGACCTGTTGGGCGAAGAGGCCGGCGTGGGCGAGCAGGTGGCACAGATCACCGAGCGCGCCATGCGCGGCGAGCTGGACTTTAAGCAAGCGCTCGAGGAGCGTGTGGGGCTGCTCGCCGGCTTGGATGAGAGCGTGTTCGAACGCACCTTTGAGCGCGTGACATTTACCCCCGGCGCGCTGGAGCTTGTGCGCTCGGCGCACAGCAAGGGCTGGAAGGTCGGCGTCGTGAGTGGCGGCTTCCACGAGGTCGCCGACAAGATCGTGGCTGCCGCGGGCATCGATTTTTGCCTGGCCAACCGCTTGGAGGTCGTAGACGGCAAGCTCACGGGCAAGCTGGCGGCAGACATTGTGACCAAGGAATCCAAGCTCATTCAGCTGCTGGATTGGGCGGTTGAGTGCGGTGTCGACATGGCCCATACCGTCGCGATCGGCGACGGCGCCAACGACATCCCCATGATCCAGGCCGCGGGCACGGGCATCGCGTTTTGCGCCAAGCCCAAGACGCGCGAAGCCGCCCCGTTTACCATCGACGAGCGCAACCTGATGCTCGCCATGGACATCATCCTGCGCGACTAGCAAGTTCGCCCAACAATTGAATCAACTCCGCTATATCTAGTTTCCGAACAATTTTGTCTTAGTGTTCGGAAAAATACCTTTTGAGTGCTAGACTTTGCGCCGTCGAAGGGAACACATATGGATAAGCGAGATCTTGAGCAGTTGCTGAGCGATGTTGCCGGCGGAGCAGTCACCCCGGCTGTCGCCCTTACGCGCATCCAGACGGCGCCAACCGCCGATCTGGGTTTTGCGCAGCTCGATCTTTCGCGCGGAGTGCGCCAGGGAGCCGGCGAGGTTGTCTACGGTGCCGGTAAAACCGCCGAGCAGATTGCCGCCATTATCGAAGCGCTGCACGATGCCGGTCAGGAGCGCATCCTGGTCACGCGCCTGGACAGTGAAAAAGCAGCCCGTACCTCGGAGCTCCTCGGCAACGGCATCGACCTGGGATATGTCCCGGACGCGCAGCTCGCCCTCGTGGGCGGCAAGCCCTCCCCCACCGGCAACGGACGCATCGTCGTCGCCTGCGCCGGCACGAGCGACCTGCCCGTCGCCGAAGAGGCGGCACTGACGGCCGAGTTCTACGGCAACGAGGTCGATCGTCTCTACGACGTAGGTGTCGCCGGCCTGCACCGCCTGCTCGCGCATGCCGAGGAACTTGCCCAGGCGCAGGTGGTCATCGCCATCGCCGGCATGGAAGGCGCCCTGGCGAGCGTTATCGGCGGCCTGGTGAGCTGTCCGGTCATCGCCGTCCCCACCAGCGTGGGCTATGGCGCGAGCTTTGGCGGCGTGGCCGCACTGCTCGCCATGCTCAACTCCTGCGCCAGCGGTGTTTCGGTCGTCAATATCGACAACGGCTTTGGTGCCGCCTACCAGGCAAGTCTTATCAATCATCTGAGCGCTGGTACGCCCTGCGCCCGTTAAGGAGCATTCCATGTCCAACCATCAGCACACGCTTATCATCGACGGCACCTCGGGCATCAGCGGTGACATGACCGTCGCGGCCCTGCTCGACCTGGGTGCCAGCGAAGAACATCTGCGCGAGCAGCTCGCCACGCTTCCGGTCGGCGGCTTTGAGATTGCCGTCACACGTGTAAACAAGCATGGCATCGACGCCTGCGACTTTGACGTTCAGCTGGCAGAGGAGCTCGAGAACCACGACCACGACATGGCCTGGCTCTACGGCAACGAAGCAGCTGGCGAGCACACGCACGAGCATGAGCATCACCATCATGACCATGGTGAGCACGAGCACCGCCACGAGCATGACCATGAGGGCCACGCCCATGAGCACGAGGATCATCACCACACCCACCACCATCATCACCGCTCTTTGGCAGACGTCACCGCCATCATCGATGGTTCGCAGCTGAGTGATGGTGCCAAGCGCCGCGCCCTCGCCATTTTTTCCGTACTCGCTGCTGCCGAGGCCAAGGCTCACGGCAAAACGCCCGAGACCGTCATGTTCCACGAGGTGGGCGCTGTCGACTCCATCGTTGACATCTGCTCGGTCGCCATCTGCCTCGATGACCTGGGCGTCGAGGATGTCGTGGTCGAGTCGCTCTCCGAGGGTCACGGCACCATCCACTGTGCCCACGGCCTTATGCCCATCCCGGTACCCGCCGTCGTCAACCTATGCCAAGCAGGCAATATCGCCCTCACGCCCGCACCGGTCGCCGGCGAGCTCGTGACGCCCACTGGCGCCGCCATCGTCACTGCTCTGCGCACGTCCGACCAACTGCCCTCACGCTACCGCATCGAAGCCGTCGGCTACGGCGCCGGCAAACGCCCCTACGAGGGCTGCTCCGGCACGCTCCGTTGCCTGCTTGTTCACGTGGATGCATAGCCATGGATGCCCGCAAAACCAAAAGCCGCGCCGCCATCGTCGCGGCGTTCTCCGAGCTGCTGCGTGAAGAGGACTACGGCAAGATCACCGTCGGCGACATCATCGCGCGCGCTCACGTAGGCCGCGCGACATTCTACGGCCTCTTTAAGAGCAAAGACGACCTACTGTCCGAGCTCGTGAGCGACATCTGCACCCACGCCCTCGACGATGACGGCACACCGCTCGACGACCCACTCGTGCAGGTCGAGCATATTCTCAACAACCTCTGGGAGCGCCGCCAGGGCGTCCGAGCGCTGGTAGCCGGCGCCGGCTCACGCGTCTTCGCCGACTGCTTACGCAAGACCATCATGTCACGAGCAGCCGAAACCGTCCCTACCGACCCAAACGGCCCCGCCGCTACCATGGACCGAAGCTTCCTACTACACCACATAGCCTCAAGCTTCGTAGGAATGGTCCAATGGTGGGCCTGGCACAACTTCCAAGCCGACAAAGCCGACGTAGCCAAAGACTACCTATCAGCCATACAGCCCCTCTTCAGCTAAGTAAGGCCCCCATCCCAAAGCGCCATCCCAACAAAGCGCCCATCCCTTCCCCAAGTCACGTTTTCTTGTAAGGGCACCCAAAAACAAAGCGCCCCTCCCATCCATATTCAGATATATATGTTGGGTTGCTTGTTCCAACGCGACTAAGACCTCGCAGCTGGCCGCATGGGGTAACTTCCCAGCGCATTCCGCAGGACGCAAAAAGGCTCGCCGCACGAAGTGCGCAGCGAGCCTTTTTGCATGTCCGAGGACGCGCTGGGAAGTTACCCCATGCGGCCAGCGGACAACTATGTAGCCTTCGACTAGAACATGCCCAAGAAGCCATGCACAAACAGCGCGGCCACAATAGCACCGACAAACGGCGCGATACCAGGAACAAGCAGGCCATACTTCCAGTTGTTGTCAGCCTTGTTCTTGATCGGCAGCACCTGATAGGCCATGCGAGGACCAAGGTCACGAGCCTGGTTCATGGCGAAGCCAGTGATGCCGCCCATGCCCATGCCAACGGCCCAAACAATCAGGCCGACGCAGATGGCGAGCATCAAAACGTCCTCACCAGCACGGCTAGCAGCAGCAAGGATGGCGCTAATGAACACAAAGGTGCAGATGGCCTCGCAGAAGAAGTTGCGGGCATAGTTCGTACCCTCGGTGGTGGGGTTGGTCGAGAAGATGTTGCGCTGGGCAATGGGGTCGACGACACCATCAGAAGCCTTGAACTCATCGGCATACATAAGCCAAGCGATTACGGCACCCGCAAAGCCGCCGAGCATATCGGCAATCATGAAGGGGATGCAGCTGCTCCACGGCACCAGGCCGACAATGCACTGGGCAAGCACCATGGCGGGGTTCATGCACACGGCGCCGCCAAAGATAAACAGGGCGACCGAGATGCCAAAAGACCAGGTGGTGATGGCAAACATATGGCCGGAGCCCTGATACTTGGTGCCCTTGAGCACGGTATCGCAGTGCACGCCCACGCCAAAGATGATCATGAGGGCCGTTGCGCCGAATTCACAGAGGAGTTTGGTAAGCATAAAACCTTATCTTTCTTGTCGGTTATAAACGATTCGTTTAGGCCGCGCACTAGTGCTGCGCGACGACAACGCCCAGGCCATCGGGAATAACTGCTACCTTGGCATCGGCACCCTTTATCTCAAAGGCGAGCTTAAGCGCCTCCTCGATAGTGTTGACCGGCGTCATGTGCATATCCTTGAGCATCTGGTGATCACACAGGTCGGTGACCATGATCACAGGGTGATGCGCCAGAATGCGGGCAAAGATCTGGCTCGTCCACTGATCGGGCAGGGTCTCATCCTTAGGACGGTCGATGCAGGCGCGCTCAAACTCCGCCGGCTCGTTGTCAGCGATGTTGTGATAGAAGCCCTCGCCGCCGTGACCGTCGGCACAACCGGCGACATCAATGATCACGCCGCCCTCGGGAAGCGTGGCCTCGGCAGCGCACATGCCCTTCACGGCCTGATAGATGTTCTGGTCGAGCGGGTAACCGCCGTTGGTGGTGATGGCAATCTCGCACTCGACGGGCTCAACGCCGGCAAGGCTCTTCACGAACTCGCAGCCAGCCTCGTGCGCCTTGTGGATATCGCCGGCAAAGGAGCCAATGACCTCGTGCTTGCCGTTGAGCACCACGTTAAGCACAAAGGCAAGGTGAGCCATCTCGGCAGCAGCAAACATGTCCTCGCTCACGTGGTTGTGGCACAGGTTGCCGGCACGCGAGTGGGAATCATTCACAAACTGACCGTTGTGGTTGTACATGATGGTCTTATAGCTGGCGATGCCGGGCAGCACGGACTTGCGGCTGCCGGAGAAGCCGGCAAAGAAGTGCGGCTCAATAAAGCCCTCGGCAAGCAGCAGATCGCAATCGGCGGCAATCTTGTTGATGATGCACTCGCCGCCAGAAGGCAGGGTGCCGATCTTTTTCATCATGCTGTCGTCAGTCGCGACGTGCATAACGATTTCCTCGTTGGCAACAATCTCCTCGCCGTACTTGTTGACGAGTTCCTCGTGCGTCGACGGACGATGCATACCCGTAGCAACCAGAATGCGAACGCGCGCCTCAGGCGCAGCGGAGTGGATGTGATGCAGCAGAATAGGCATCGTCACACGCGAGGGAACGGGGCGCGTATGGTCGGAGCTAATAATGACAATATCCTTCTTGCCAGCGCAAAGCTCCTCGAGCGACGGCGAGCCATAAGGGTTGGCAAGCGACTCCTCTACCAGCTCTTCCTGCGATTTTGTGGTCTTAAACTCGTTTTGATGACCTTCCATCACACCCGCGAAGTTCTTATCCTCGAGCTCCAGATGCAACGTCTTGTGGTCAAACGGCAGTTCACATTCAAACAATGACGAGCGCCCTCTTCCTTTTCAACTGACACACTAGATAAACCGTTGGAAGGATACGCCGCTCACCGAAAAACACCACCGTCTACCGACTCATTAACACAACGTTCATATTTGACCCACAACAAAACGGCCGCGACCCCAAACGGGCCCGCGGCCGCTACAGTCGCAAGGCCGAAAGCGCCACATGCATCTCAATCCCGATCGATAAGACGCGAAGCGCGAAGCGCCAAACGCGCCGCCGGGACAGACCCCATCAAAGTGCGCGAAGCGCGCTATCTTTTCCCCAGCAGTAATCCGCCGAAGACCGGACATCGTAGGGCCCGCCATCAGTTTACTTTTAGGCACACTCCGCACTGATTTTTCCTGTATTGAAGACGTCGATGATGCACCCGTATACCATTGACGTCGACACCATCAGATGCGGACCGCGCGGTGACCCCACATTCCGCTGGCGCCCACAGGGCTGCCCTCGTTTCCTGACATGTCCCGCGCGGGCCGCGGCGAGCCGAGACCGCCGCATGACCTAATAGGAGCATGGAGCGATACCGCGGACCCGAACAACCGCATTCTATCGCGCCCCGTCAGTGTGCCGTCTGCCCGGTCCAGGCGAGCACGGAAAGAACGGAGCGAGACATGAGAACCGAATCGACACCCGGCGCCCGCGGGCCGGTCTTCTGCGGGGTCGACACCCACGCCGACTCGCACTGGCTGTGCGTCCTCGACTGGAGGGGCCGCAAGGTCCTGTCCCGCCAGTTCCCCGCCGACGCGGCGGGCTACGAGGCGCTCGCCGGGGCGATCGCGGCGGCCGGGGAGCCGGCCTGCGTCGCGATGGAGGGGACGTCGTCCTACGGGGCGGGCCTCACCAGGCACCTCGCGTCGCTGGGGATGCCCGTGCGCGAGGCGCTCTCCTGTGTTCCGTCAAGTAAAAATCGACAAATACGTCTGTCGAATTTCGACACCCTCATGCTGACCGCCTCCGGGCGGGCCGGCGCCGTCGCGGCCGGCCCGCCCGCTGCCTAGAACGGTATCTCCCGGTCCTCCGGGGGCACCTCCTCCATCCCGCCCCGCTCGCCCGTCATCAGCGGGTGGTCCGGCGTCAGCCCGCAGCCCGGGCACTGGAAGAGCCCGCAGAGCGTCTGCGCGTCCCAGGCGCCGGCGTCGCGGTCCTTCATCCTGTTCACCGGGCAGTCCTCCGCGGCGTACCTCATTCGGCCTCACCCTTCCCGAGCATCAGCGCGTTCTCCATCCTGTAGCTGGCGCCGTTGAACTCCACCAGCCTGCCCGTGTAGACGAGCCTGTCCACGACGGCCGCGGCCATCTTGTCGTCGCCGAACACCGTGCCCCACCTGCTGAACTCTATGTTGGTGGTGACTATGAGGCTCTGGGTGCCCTCGGGGGCCGACATGACCTGGAACAGCAGCCTCGCCCCCTCGACGTCGAGCGGCACGTAGCCGAGCTCGTCGAGTACCAGCAGGTCCGCCGACAGCAGGTCGTCGAGCTCCCTGCGCAGCCTGCCGCGGTCGCGCGCGTCGGCCAGGTGCATCACGAGCTGCGCGACGGTGAAGAACCTCACGGACTTGCCGGCCCTGACGGCGGCGGCGCCGACCGCGATGGCGAGGTGGGTCTTGCCCCTGCCCGTCTTCCCGTGGAAGACGAAGTCCTGGCACGCGTCGATGAAGGCGAGCGACCTGAGGTCGGCCTCCCCGTAGCCGTCGGGGAACGAGACCTGGGAGAAGTCGTAGCCGTCGAGCGACTTGGCCGCGGGGAACCTCGCCCTGCGCATCCTCCTCTCCAGCTGGTTGGCGGCCCTGACCTCCATCTGCCTGGCCAGCAGGCCCTCGACCGCCCTCATCTCGGGGAGCGTCGCCCCCTCGCAGAACTCGTCGACGACGCTGTTCGAGAACAGCATCGAGCGCGCCTTGCCCCTCAGCGAGGACTCGAGCAGGCGCCTGTCGGGGCATGCGGCCCTGGCCATCTACGCCACCCCCATGAAGCCGTCGTAGACGCCGAGGTCCACGGGCTCGTCGTAGGTGACGGTCCCCGTGGCGGCGCGCGCCGCGCTGACGGCGACCGACGCCTCGTCGATGCGGCCGGTCGCCTCGTAGGCGAGGCGCACCGCCTGCAGCGTGGCCTTCCATCCGGAGGTGGCCGCCTGGTCGCGCATCACCCTCAGCTCGGCCTTCAGGCCCGCCCTGTCCAGTGAGTCCATATGCTCCCTGAGCTCGTCGGGGAGCGCCTCCCTCACCCTGCTGTTCTCCCAGCCGCCGGCGTTCCACGCCAGCAGGGCGAGCTGCGAGGCGGGGTCGGACGTGTCGGTCGGGGCGCTGCCGTAGGCCCTGGGGTGCTCGCAGACGAGCTCGCCGCTGTCGGGGTCGTAGACGCTCACGGTCGTCGCCCGCAGGCCGACCGTGAGCCTGCGGCGCGAGAGCGACGGGTGCGTGGAGTAGAGGTGGCGGCCCCTCTCGCCGACCGAGACCTTGCCCTTCTTGTCGGCGGTGCGAGAGACGTAGGTGACGCAGTCGAGGGGCTTGGCCGGCAGCCCGAGCATCGCCAGCCTGTCGGCCTCGAAGAGATCGAGCTCGCGCTCGCCCTTTATCCAGTGGGGCTTGTCGGACATGGCGAGGCTGCGCTCGAGCAGCCTGCGGTTGAAGGCGCCGGCGTCCCACAGCTGGGGGACGGGGACGAAGAGGTTGCGGCGCACGCAGCCCACCTTGTTCTCGACGCTGCCCTTCTCGTTGCCCGAGCGGGGGTTGCAGAACCTGAAGCGGAAGCCGTAGTGGGCGCTGCAGGCGGCGAACAGCTCGGTCGTCCGGACCCCGCCGCCGACGCGGCGGCCGACGCCGGTCGCGTTGTCGAAGACGATCTTGGTCGGCACGCCGCCGACGTGCTCGAAGACGTTGCGCAGGGCCTGGCAGACGCACTCCGACGTCTCGCCCGGGAAGACCTGGGCCAGCCCGACGTTGGAGTACGGGAACGTCATCACGAAGAAGCTCAGCGTGGTCCGCATCCCCCTCACGTAGAAGTCGGCCTCGCCGAAGTCGGCCTGCGCCTCGCCGGGGCCCCAGACGAGGTCGAGGTACTGGGCGTCGGCCGCCTCCGCCGAGCGGCGGGCCCTAATCTCCCTGACGCACCGCTCCACGGTGCTGACGGAGACGTCGGCGCCGCACTCGGAGACGAGCCTGTCGTGGACGCGCTTCGCGGTATGGCGCTGCTTGCGCCCGCTGCGCATGTCGTCGTCGAGCCAGGACTCGATCAGGGGCCTGTACGGGTCGAGCTTTGAGCCCTGCGCCCGCCTCGCGGGCGGCTCGGGGCTGAAGTCGTCCATGTCGCGGTACTTGTAGACGGTGTCCCGGCTCACGCCGGTCTTGCGCGCGATCTCGGCGACGCTGTCCCCCTGCCGCCACAGCAGGCGTATAGAATTCTTATCGGTCATGCTGATCATTTCCTCTCCGGGCCTCCTTTGGTAGATACGAAGCACCACCAAGATAGCCCTGCGATCTGGTCAGCATGCCCCTTGCGGGAAGTGTCGACTTTATGCTGCCGTTTTTGTCGATTTAGATGTTACGGAATACACGCTCTCCCCGGCGAGGATGCAGAGGAGGCGCCCGGGGCAGGGAAAGTGCGACGAGGCGGACGCGGAGAGGGCCGCCCGCGCGGCGATGTCCGGCTCGAAGCTCGGGACCCCCAAGAGCCAGGACGGGTGGGTCGACGGGGTGCGCTGCATGCTCGCGGCGCGCTCCGGGGCGGTGAAGGCGCGGACCTCGGCGATAAACACCGCGAGGTCGCTGCTCACCACCGCGCCGGAGGGGCTCAGGTCGAGGTTCCGCGGCATGGGAGGGCCTAGGCTGATGGAGGAGCTCCCCTCCGTGCGCGCCGAGGGCGCGCTGGGCGCCGCGCTCGGCGCGCTGGCGGACCTGTGGGCGGCGGCGCGCGACACGGCGCTCGACATGGAGCGCGCGATCGAGGCGTCCCTGGAGGAGAACTGCCCCGCGCTGCTGGCGATGTACGGGTGCGGGCCCGTGAGCGCGGCCAAGCTCGCGGTCGCGGCCGGGGACAACCCGGGCAGGCTGCGCTCCGAGGCGTCGTTCGCGGCGATATGCGGGGCCTGCCCCATCCCCGCCTCGAGCGGCAAGACCGTGAGGCACAGGCTCAACAGGGGCGGCGACCGGCAGGCGAACAGCGCGCTGCACGAGATCGCGAGGCAGAGGGTCATGCGCGACCCCGAGACCGCCGAGTACGCCGAGAGGGCCAGAGGGCGGGGGAAGAGCGACAGGGAGGTCATGAGGTGCCTCAAGCGCTACGTGGCCAGGGAGGCGTACCGGGCGCTGATGCACCCGCACGAGATCAGGAGGCCCGAGGACGCCTCGGAGCTCGTGGCGGCCAGGCGCGCGGCGAAGGTCAGCCAGGTGAGGGCGGCGTCCATACTGGGAACCAGCGAGAAGTACATCTCGATGCTGGAGAGGGGCCAAAGGGAGCTCAAGCCCATAAGGAGGGCCTACGAGGCATGGGTCGAGGCCGGACTTCCGCTCGATTGGGACAGGCGGGCCTTCGAGGCCGAGCGCAAAATGGATTTTAAAAAACACCTTGCGTAATAGGAGCGCACTGGACGCAAGAAGCCCTCGCCGCACTCCACATTAGGCGCGAAGCGCGCCATTCTCCCCTCAGCTTTAATCCCCGAAGACCGAGGACGAAGGGGCCCGATGGGTTTCCCTCTGAATGCATTCCGCAGCACGAAGCCCCCTTATCCGCAGCTCCGAAGGAGCAGGATAAGGGGGCTTCAAGTGCGAGGACGCATTCAGAGGGAAACCCATCGGGTCCCGGTGAGAGCCACAGGGCTATCGATTACCCCGTGTTCTGCAATCCTGCCGAGACGCCGGTCACAGTCGAAAGGATCAGGCTCATGTACTCGGCCTTCTTCTCCTCGGCCATCTCGTCCTGGTTCATACGCACCTCGCGAAGGGCGCGGACCTGGGCGATGGACAGGGCGTCGACATAGGGGTTACGCACGCGGACGGCGCAGCCGAGCACGCGGCGGCGCTGCAGCGGCCACTCGTCACCGACGATGGCAAGGACCCACTTACGCGTGAGCTTCATCTCGGTGAAGACCTTCTTGGACAGATCCTGGCGGTCGCCCAGGTGCAGATACATCTTGGCGATGCGCTGGTCGGTCTTGGCGATCGACATCTCGATGTTGTCGATAAAGGTGCGGAAGAACGGCCACTCCTGGTAGGCAGCCTTAAGCTGGTCCAGATCGCCAAACTGCTCGCAGGCGGTACCCAGGCCGTACCAAGCGGCCAGATTGATGCGCGCCTGGCTCCAGCTGAAGATCCACGGAATGGTACGCAAGTCATCGAGCGACTTGGCGCCCAAGCCGCGCTTGGCGGGACGCGAGCCGATCGGCAGCAGACCGACCTCGGTCAGCGGCGTCACGGTCGAGAACCACGGTGTGAAGTCCTCGGTGTTCAGCAGGTCCAGATAGCGCTCGTGGCTTGCGGCGTTGAGCTTCTCGGCCATATCCCAGAACTTCTGCGTGGTCTCGGTGTTAGTCTTCTCGACACTCGGGGCCGACTGCAAAAGCGTTGCGGCGGCAACGGACTCAACATGGCGCTGAGCCAGCGTGCGGTTGCCGTAACGGGCAAAGATGACCTCGCCCTGCTCGGTGAGCTTAAAGAAGCAGTTGACCGAACCCTTGGGCTGCGCCAGCACGGCCTTGTTGGCCGGGCCGCCGCCACGGCCCACGGCACCGCCGCGACCGTGCATGAGCACCAAGTCGATATCGTTCTTCTCGGCCCACTTGGCGATGCGCTCCTGCGCGGAGTGCAGCGCGAGCATGGCCGTGGTAGGACCGGCATCCTTGGAGGAGTCGGAATAGCCCAGCATGACCTCCATGCGGCGGTTGGTCTGGGCAAGGCGCTTTTGCACCACGGGCAGCGTAAGCATCTGGTCGAGCACGTCGACGCAGCCCTCGAGGTCCTCGAGCTGCTCGAACAGCGGGATCACGTCGAGCTCGGGGACATCCTCCTCGTGTGCAAAGGACAGGTGGGCAAGCTCAAAGACGTCGGCCACATGCTGGGCGCTCTTGGTGAACGAGATGATGTAGCGGTGCGCCATCTTCTTGCCGTAGCGCTTTTGGATGGAACCGATGGCACGGAAGGTATCGATGACCTCGCGCGTCATGGGCTGCAGGTCGCCATGGATACCGTTCTCGTGGATATCCTTGAGGGCGCGGGCATGCACCACGGAGTGCTGACGGAACTCCATCTCGACCATATGGAAGCCGAAGGACTCGACCTGCCAGATGATGGTCTGGACCGGGCCGTAGGCAGCACGGACAGCACCGCAGGCGGCTAGCGATCGCTGGACGACACGCAGGTCATCCAGGAACTCATCGGCGCTGTGGTACATGGTGTCGGTGATGCGACGCACGGTGGCGTTCAGACGGTCGGCCATGACGAGCATGACGGCGCGATGCGGCTCGTGCTCGGAGATCAGTTCAGCACGTGCGGTGTACTGGGTGCTCATCTCGACCTGATGGTTCCACAAGTTGATGAGCTCGGCAGAAGGCTTGCTGTAGGTGGCCTCGAGCGTGAGGTTGCGGCCGATGCGGCGGCATTTGTCCTCGAGTTTGAGCACCATATGGGTGAAGTACTTGGCGGCGACCTCGCGGCTCACCTTGGCGGTAACGTTGGGGTTGCCGTCACGGTCGGAACCGATCCAGCTGCCGGGGTGGAAGAACGCCGGGCACAGCGGCGGCACGGTGCCGGCCTTGTCGCCCAGCACCCAGTCGTCAAAACGACGGTAGATGACGGGGATAACGTCGAACAGCGTGTTATCGAAGATGTCGATGATGGTATCGGCTTCCTCGACCGGCGTGGGCTTCTTCAACGCGATGGGGCTCGTGCGTACCAGGGCGTCGATCTCCTGCAGCATATGGCGCTCGTTCTCCACCAGGTCGGAGCCGCCCAGACGCGGACGCTCCTCCAGCAGGTTGGAGATACGGCGAATCTTGCCCTCGACGGCCTTACGACGGGCCTCGGTAGGATGTGCGGTAAAGACGGGATGGAACTCAAGCTTGCCGAGCAGCTCGTTGGCGCCCTCGACGCCCAGCTCATTCACCAGCTGGTGATAGGCGACGGTGAGCTCGTTGGCGGGATCAACCTCGGTATCGGTCGACGCACCGGCCTCGCGCTCGCGCAGCTGCGCCACACGGTAGTTCTCCTCCGACAGGTTTGCCAGATGGAAGAAACTCGTAAAGGCGCGAACGATGACCTGCTGCTTATCGAGCGGCAGGCTGTCGATCAGATCGACGACCTCACGAAATGCCACGGCGGTGGGCTCGTCGGCAGTGGGCACGCCCTGCTCGTCAACGGACTCGTCGGCAGCGCGGGTACCGGGGTTGCCAGCATTGGCCACAATCTCGGCTGTCAAAATCTTGTCGAACAGGTCCGCGATCTCGGGATCATACTCGCTAAGCACACGACGTTCCAGGCGCAGGAACAGCGCCAGATTATCGCGCAGCTCCTCGGGGATCTCGATCTCGGCGAGACGCTCCCTGGACTCGGCATTCGAGCCGATTCGGTTAACGAGGCGGTTGACCACGGCAGCGACGCGCGCCGCGGCTTCGGGTACAGACTGGTTGCTTAGGTTCTCAGCCACGTTTCCTCCCATTCCTCCTTCTATGCACGTAACATGCGGTATTCATTATAGGCGCTTGAGAAATACTTTCGACACTGATTGCGCTTTACCACACAAAAGTATTTTCTGCATTGCAAGGGTTTTTGCTCTAAATGGTCGTATTTCTCGGTGGACGGCATACACAAACGGGGGCATTCCGCATAAATGCGAAACACCCCCGTAACAATCGCCCGCAATGAGCTGAACTTTTTAGTGAGTCCACAGCTCAAAAATCATGCGCTACAGGCGCTCGCGAACCGCCTCGACCACGTTGGCCAGATCGACGAGAACCTCGTCATGGCTCTGCATGTCGCGTACCTTGACCTTGCCGGCGGCAAGCTCGTCGCCGCCCAGGACCAGGATGAGCTTGGCGCCTACCTTATCGGCCTGCTTAAACTGGGCCTTGAGCGAACGGCCCTGGTAGTCGGCCTCGGTCACGATACCTGCGGCGCGAAGCTCCTGCGTAATGGTAAAGACGTTCTGGCGCAGCTCCTTGCCGGCGTTGGCGACATAGACGCACGGGGCCTCCTCGGCGCCCAGGTCGCCGCCAAAGGCCTGAAGGGCCAGCAGCGCACGCTCAAAACCGACAGCGAAGCCGACGCCCGCCGTGGGCTTGCCACCCTCGAGCTCGACCAGGCCATCGTAGCGGCCGCCACCGCCGATGGAGCCGACGCCAGCGCCAGGGGCCTCGACCTCAAAGACAGTACGGGTGTAGTAGTCCAGGCCGCGCACCAAGGTGGGATCCTCGACATACTCGATACCGGCGGCATCCAGATAGCGCTTGACCTGCTCGTAGTGCTCGCGGCACTCGTCGCACAGGTTGTCACCCATCAGCGGGGCCTCGGCCATGATCTCGCGGCAATGGTCGTTCTTGCAGTCGAAGGCACGCAGCGGGTTGAGCTCGGCGCGCTCACGGCACTCATCGCACATCTCGTCGGCGTGATCGAGGATGAACTGCTTAACCTGCTCGCGGTAAGCCGGACGGCACTGGGCGTCACCCATCGAGTTGATAAGCAGACGAAGCTTGGAAAGATCGAAGCTCAGGCGCTTGTAGAACTCCATGAGCATGATGATGCACTCGGCGTCTGCCGCCGGATCGGGAGCGCCGAGCCACTCGATGCCCACCTGGTGGAACTGGCGCAGGCGGCCCTTCTGGGGACGCTCGCCGCGGAACATGGCCTCGGCGTAGTAAGCCTTAAACGGCGTGGAGCCCTGGGGCACCAGATTGTTCTCGACGACGGCGCGCACCACGCCGGCCGTGCCCTCGGGGCGAAGTGCCAGGCGCTGCTTGGGCTTGAGTTTGGTGTCGGTGCCCTCGGTAAAGACGCGCTCCAGGTTGGCACCGCTGAACACGCGGAACATTTCCTTGCGCACGACGTCGGTCGACTGGCCGATACCGTGGACAAACACGTCAACCTGCTCGATCGCGGGCGTCTCGATGGGTTTAAAACCAAACGGCTCGAACACGCCGGCCGCAATCTGCTGCATCTTTTGCCAGGCGCGCATCTCGGCGCCGATAAGGTCGCGGGTTCCCTCCGCCTTCTGTGCCTGCATGGGCAAACACCTTTCTTTTGTATCGCGTCATAGGTAGTGGACATTATACGGCACAAAGCAGCAACGCGGCGGCGCGCCTGACCGAACGAGGGTATGGGGACTCGTTCGGCCAGACGCGCCGCCGCGGACGAAGCGGACAAGCGGCGATGCGCTTTGGCCTACCTACTCCCCCGCCACGCTCGCGCGCAGCTTGGCGGCGATGGGCTCGGATGCCAGCAGGAACACGAGCATGACCACGGAGCACGCCAGGCACACGATCCAGGTGCTCGCAAAGGAGCCCGAGACGGCAAAGAGCACATAGACCTGCCAAAGCTCACCCACAAAGCTCATGCCCGCGAGCACCGTCGAGGTGGCGATAACGGTAAGCGAGCCCAATACGCGGCCACTCACCTTATCGGCAACATGGCCGATAACGAGCGAACCCACGACACTCACCACGGTGGAGATGGCATTGGAGATGTTGTACTGCGCAAGGGAAATGCCCAGGTCGCTGACGATCAGCGGCTGGAACAGGCTCATGCAGTTGACGAAAATCGTGTAGCACGTGGCCATGATCACGAAGCCGGAGGTCACAACGAGCCAGCCGGGGAAGAACTTACGCTGCTGGGACATACTGCTCCTTATTTAACAAACGAATAGCCGGCGCCGGGCGCCGGTAGTGCCCAAGATTGCCTTGAAAGACAAGGGCATAGGCCTTACGGCCATGCCCGCAGGCTTGAAAGGCAAGGTTGGGTGCTACCGGTGGTCGGCGATATAGCCCAAAGCGACGGCGGTATAGGCCGCGGCGCCGAGAGGAAGCTCGGCATCGTTAAAACGTGCCTTGGGATGGTGCTGGGCAAAGTGTTCGTCCGTGTCGGTTACGGCCGCGCCCACGGTAAAGTACGCACTCGGAATCTCGCTCGAGATAAGCGCAAAGTCCTCACTCGCCATGGCATGGAAAAGCGGCAAGAAAGCCACCTTGGGCAGCACTGCGCCCACGTAGCCAAGCGACGCCTGAGTCATATCGCTGTCGAGTACAAGCGGCGGAACATCCGAAAGCGTCTCGATGGTCGCCGGCGTACGATATGTTGCGGCAACGCCGTTAACGACCTCCGCGATGCGGGTCTTTAGGTGCTCCATGAGCTCAACATCAAAGCCGCGCAGCGTTCCCTCAAGCACGCAGGTGTCGGGGATGACGTTGGCCGCCAAGCCGCCGGCAAACTTACCAACGGTAAGTGCGACTTCCTTGGCCGCCGGCACCTCGCGGGAGATGAGCTCCTGAAGTGCCAGATGCACATGCACGCCGGGCCGTGATGGGGGTCGATGCAAATCTCGGGGGCTCGAGCCATGGCCGCCCTTGCCTTGAAGCGTGATGCGAAAACCGTACACGCCCGAGAGCGCCGGGCTGCCGTAGAGCACCAAACCAAGCGGCGACTGGCTATTGACATGCATGGCAAAGGCGACCTGAGGACGCGGGTTCTGCAGCAGACCGTCGGCGATGGCGGCGCGGGCACCCTCAAAGGTTTCCTCGCCCGGCTGGAAACAGCAACTTAACCGTGGCGTTGGCATCAACAAGCTCTGCCTCGCGCGCTTTGAGCATACGAGCCGCACCAAGCAGCGCCGTCGCGTGCATATCGTGACCGCAAGCGTGCATGCAGCCGTTGGTGGATGCAAAGGGCTCGCCGGATTCCTCGGCAACGGGCAGGGCGTCCATGTCGCCACGGAGCATGATGACCGTACCGGCCTGCTCATTCGTGCAGACGCCATTACCCTGGGCCGCGGCGGCACCGGCGCCGACAAGGCCCACAACGCAGGAACCATCGACGAGCGTGGCAAACGGGATGTCCATCTCGGTCAGGCGCGCTTGGATATACGCAGAGGTCTGTGGGAGGCTATTACCCAGCTCGGGCATCTGGTGTAGATCGTGTCGCCACGCAGCGAGCTCGTCTGCAAAAGCCTGAGCTTCTGCAACAAGACCGTCACCGATAGCGGTCTGCGCCGCTGCGGTGGCCTTGGGCGCTGATTGCGGTTGAAGATCGGACAAAGCTGGTGCCATAGATGCCCTCCAGTATCGTTTTTGCAGCAAGCACTTTGATAGCATAAAGTGCAAGGTACTACTTTAAGGGCGAGGCATAAAAAATGCCGCCCCGGGAGGGCGGCGCAACAAGTTGTTTACAATTGCGGGCGCGGCTTTCGACGCAAAAAATCGAAGTGAGTCTCGCTCAAGATAATCGACAGGAAGATGAGCGCGAAGCCGGCGAGCAGGCGCGAGGTGAGCGCCTCCCCCATCAGCAGCACCGAGAACAGCACACCCGAAGGCGACTCCATCGAAAGGAGCAGCGAGCCCGTCGAGGCCGGGACATGCGCCAGGCCGACGTTTTGGATGAGCAGAGCCACGCATGTGCAGCCCACCGAGAGAAACGCCATCGCAGTGATAAAGCTCGGCGTCCACACGGACAGAGGCGCTTGGGTCTCGAATAGCAGCGACGTTGCCAGGCTCAGCACGCCGTTGCCCACAAACATCCAAAACGTGATAACGTTGATGTCCATTTTGCGACCGTACTTGGCAGTCACCGCCATCTGGATGGCGAAAAAGACCGCACCCGCCAGCGTAATGACGTCACCGATGTTGAATTCAACGCTATCGAGCGCCACCAAACCAATGCCCGCCAAGCACAGCAGTGCCGCGCCCAGGTTATAGCGGGTGAGTTTTTCGCCGCTCAGAAAATAGCTCGCGAACGGCACAAGGATGCAGTACGTGCCCGTCAAAAAAGCATTCTTGCCCGCCGTAGTATGTGCCAGACCGACCGTCTGCAACGCATAGGCCGCCCACATGAGCACGCCCATACTCAGGCCAACGATCAGGTTGCGAGCGTTGAAATGTGCAATGATGCGCTTGTGGAAGACGGCAAACATGACCAACGCTGCGGGCAGAAAGCGTACATAGAGCAGCTCGAACACCGGAATGGTGTCGAGCGCATCCTTCATAGTGGTAAAGGAGTAGCCCCAGATAATCGCCACCGAAAGCAGCAGAACTTTCCAGAACAGCGGCGAGCGAGCGCCGGCGCCGCGGGAGGTGCCGCCCGCGCCTAGGTCCTCGCGAGCAACAGGGCTATCGGGCAAGTTTTCGATTTCGTTGGCAGCGTATTGGGCCATGGAACATCCTCACACTCAAACTGGGCGTGGTGTCCGCACGCGTAAGGCTGCGTGCCGCCTCATGGCCAAATAAAAACGGGACGCGCCGGACCCCCGGCACGCCCCGCTACTGTAGCAACAACCAAGCAACCCGTGCAATCCAGCCCACTAAAGCGTTTTGTTCCGCCGTTCTACCGAACGGCGGACCGGCCGACGCTGCGCGAGCCGCATTCACACCAATCTGACGTTCAATTTCAAGGGCGCGACCAGAAGGTCAGCGCCCTTTCATTTCACGTCACCTTGGCGCAAATGCGGCTCGCTCGCTGACATTGCCGCAGCATCAGCGTTTACATTGTTGCGCTAGATTAATTTAGTACTCTCCAGCTTTTCGATGATCCAGTCGTTAGCTTTGATAACCGGACGGCGGAAGACGACGCCCAGGGCCAGCGACGGAATCAGGTAGCTCGCCAAGATACCCAGCTCAATCCAGTACTCCATATGGTAGGCACCGGCCATGGCGGCGTGCATGGCGTTGATGCCGTGAGTAAACGGCAGGAACGGGTAGATCGCCTGGAACACGGGGCCGGTCATCTCGATGGGGAACGTACCGCCCGAACCGCCGACCTGCATGACCAGCAGCACGACGGCGAGGGCCTTGCCGATATCTCCAAACGATACCGTAAGCGTGTAGACGATATTGGAGAACACTAGACTCGCGACCCAGCCCGCCAGCACAAACTGCAGGGGATTGTCGCACTGGATGCCAAAGAACAGAATGTCGCCCGCGCACACGAGCGTTGCCTGCAGCAGAGCCAGACCGCCAAAGAACAGGTAGCGACCCAGGTAGATCTCGTGCAGGCGCACGGGGATGAGCTCGTTGATAAGCTCATCGTCAACCGAAACCTTCATCATGGCCGCCAGTACGATCGAGCCGACCCATAGCGACAGAATCGTGTAGAACGGCGCCATAGCCGAGCCGTAGTTGCGGATCGGATAGACCGGCTTGCGATCGAGCGCAACGGGGCCGGAAAGCGACACGGCGAGGCCCTCGGGGTCGCTGCCAATCATTGTCTTAATCATGGCCAGGTCACCCGAGATCAGAGCGCTATCAAGCTCGTCCTTAAAGGCACTGATCTTGTCCGACGCCTCGCCCAGCTGATTGGAAGCCTTGTTGACCAGCTTTGCAGCCTTGGAGAGACCCTTCGCGAGCGAACCAGAGGCGTCGGTCAGACCGCTCACGGCGCTATCCAAGTCACCCGAGATACCGTTCAGGGAATCCAGAACGCCCGAAATGGTCTTCTTGAGCTCCTTGGCCTTAACCGAGAACGTAGAATCGTAGTCGGACTTGGCACCCGAGATACCCGCCTTGGCATCGGCGATGGCCTGGTCGACCTCGGCACGCGAATTGTTGACCTCCGCCATGCTGCCCGAAAGGGACTTTGCGGTCGCCGTCAGGTCCTTCGCATTGTTACGGTACTCCGCGGCAATTCTGCCCAGCGACGTCGCAGCGGACTTGAGGCCGTCTTTGAGCTTGTCATCACTCACCTGGTCGGCAAGGTTGCGGAGCCGATCGGCCATCGCATCGATATCGTCAGCACGCGTATTGAGCGCCGCTGCGGCTTCGTTGAGCTGAGACACCGTAAGGTCAACATGCTGATTCGCGGCATCGAATGCCTTCGCAAGCTCGGCGGACACGTTGTCGAACGAGCCCGCGCTTCCGTCAATCGCCGCGTCAACGGCATCGCTGGCGGCCTTGAGCGCTTCCTTGGAATCATTGATTCCGTTCTTGGCGTGCTCCATCAGCTGCTTCGTCGACTCATCAACGGTGCCCGTCTGCTTGAGCATGCCACCCGCCGATGTCAACGAATCGGACGTAGAGCTCAAAATGCCCGCGAGTGACGTCGCGCTCGCCTGAACGTCCTGCAGGTCCTCGACCGAATCGCCCAGTGTAGAGGACAGATTGGCGATAAAGTTGCTCACCTGGTCGGTGCTCATATAGTCGAGCAGGCTGGACACGGTCTTAAGGCCGATAGTCGTAATGGTCTTGGTAAAGGTCTCGTTGACCTGGCTCTGGACGGCGCTCGAGCCCTTCTCGGTCACGATCTGTGCGATGGCGTTGGCCTTCTGGTTCTCATAGAACTCGATATCGGCGTGCTTCACGTCGGTCGAGAAGAGCGTCATCATGTCTGCACTAAAACTTTTAGGGATAACAACGGCCGCATAGTATGCGCCCGACTTAACGCCCTCAATCGCCTTATCGCGGTCGTTGAGGACGACCCAGTCGAAGTTCTCGTTGCCGCGCAGGGTGGCGGTTACGTTTTCGCCCACGTTGACCTCGACGGGAATCAGATCGCTCTCGTAGCCCTCGTCAGTGTTGACCACTGCAATTTTAAGGTTGCCGGTATTGCCGTAGGGATCCCAGCTTCCGGCGATGTTAAACCACGCGTACAGGCACGGCACGATGATCAGGCCCATCACAACAACCAAGCCGATCACGGAGCGGGACACGTTTTGGACATCGCGCTTAAACAGGTGCAGGATGTTTTTCATTTATGCCTCACCTCCTTTAGAGTGCTTGCCAAGCGGGGTGGTGTCCCCGTCGTTTCCGCTTACGTTGTCAACGTCGTCGACATCTTGAGCCTTACGATGCGCACCGATATGCGGCAGACGGCTCGTGGGCTGTTCGCTGTCCTTGGTGCCCCGCTCGCTGGCGTTGAGACCAAACATGCGACGGGCAGCAGGGATGGCAGCCGTGTGCTCGCGCATCTCGCGGCGAAGGTCCTCGTCCGAAAGCGCCGAGATACGCATCTGGGTATTGAGGCTCGCACGGATGTACTCGATGTTGATGAGCCAGCCACAGATGGCGATAACCGAAATGATCCAGATAACGAGCAGGATAATCTTGCCGTTATTGTCGATATCGAGCACCGTCGAGAGCACAAAGAGCAGGACCTGCACGCCTACCACGGCAGCAAAACCGCCCTTGATGTAGTACGGGTAGCGATGCTCAAACGCCACGGCATGATCGAGCAGCTCGCGACGGTACGAATCGGAATCGAGCATGACGCGCATGGCCGTGCGCAGCGAATAGCGCTGGCGCGGCAGGTCGTTGGACTCGCAGATCATGAGGCCCGTCGTGGAAAGCTGCTTATCAAAGAGCAGGTTAAGGTTGAGCAGCAGCGGACGCAGCTGCAGGCCGATAAAGAGCGCCACGATCAAGAACACGCCCAGAATGCACAGGTTGAACAGGTAGTTGAACGAATACATGCCGCCGACCGTCTCGCGCAGCAGATTGATGCCGTAGGTAAAGGGCAGCAGCGGGTGCAGCCACTGGAAGAAGCCGGGCATCATCTCGATGGGGTACATGCCCGACGAACCCGGGATCTGCACGATGACGAGAATGACGCCGATAGCCTTGCCGATATGCTTAAACGTGGTGGACAGCGCATAGATGATATTGACGTAGGTGAACGAAATGGCGATGCCGCCCAGCACGAACAGCAGCGGGCTGACGCACTGCACGCCAATCACCAGATCGCCTACCGTAACGATGATGGCCTGCAACGCGCCCAGGATCACCAGGAGCAACCAGCGGCCAAAGTAGCCCTGACGCGCGGTAAAGCTGCCGATGCCTTCGCGATCGACCTCGAGCTTGTAGATGGCGATAAGCACGTAGCCGCCCACCCAAAGCGCCAGGTTGGTATAGAACGGGGCAATGCCCGAGCCGAAGCTCTTAACCGGATAGATCGACTTGGACGCGAGCTCAACCGGAGATGCCATGAAATCTGCCACGTCATTGACATCGACGCCCATCAGATCGGCCAGCTCGCCCATGGACTCGGAGGTCTGCAGCGCCGCGATGTCATTGGCGGCGGTTGCAAGCTTGTCCTGGACCTTGGCAAGCGAGGAATCGGTCTGGGACAGCGTGGTCTTGGCCTGGCCGAGCGTAGCGCTAAGCTGCGCCAACGTGCCGCGCGCATTTGCAAGTGTAGGTGTCATACCCGAGACGATACCGGTCAGGTCGCCCGAAACGGCAGCAAAAGAGTCGAGCGCGCTCGAGGCCTTCGGCAGCGCGTTTTGGCCCAAGTCCGTCTGGGCTTGGCCAAGGTTGGTCGCACCGGTATGAATTGCGTTATTGATAGCGTCACTGGCACCCGAAACAGCCGCTGCGTCATTCGCCATGGCGCTCGACTGCGCGGACAGACCGTCCTTGATGCTCTGAAGCTTTTCATTCTGCTCTCGAAGCAAATCGATGGTCGATACAATGCGCGCGTCAATTTCCTCGGAACCTGTCGACGTGTCATTGGCGAGAATCTCCAAGTGCCCGATAACGGCCTTATTGTGGTCGATCGTCGCTTGAAGAGACTCGAGCGAGTTGTCGATACGGGTGGTCGTAGATGTGACCGCGCCCGTCAGCTTGCCGATGGCAGCGTTCGCAGAGGCCGACGTCTTGGTGAGCGCAAGGCTGCCTTCCGAGAGCGCCTTGGAGAGCGAGGTGATGGAGTTGCCCGCCGTGGTGCGAGCTTCGCTCAGCAGGTCGTTGCCCTGGGAGATCGCCTGCGTCAGCGACGGTGCCTGGCCTTGCAAGCCGGCAAGTGCCGCATCAGCCGAGGCGATAGCGCCGCTCGTCTTATCGATGGCGGCATTCATATCGCCAATCGAATCGCGCACCTCGCCCAAGGTGTCGGACGCCTCGGACACCGAACTTGCCAGCGAGTCCTGAGTCTGGGTTGCCTTGTCCTTTAAATCGACACCGGCATCCTTGGCGATACCGGCAACAGTCTTGCCTACCGTAGAGACAAATTCCGAGTTGATCTGCTCCTCGATGGTGTTTGCACCGGTATCGGTAACCTTGGGCGCAATGGCGCTCTTCTTCTCATTGACGTAGTACGTGAGCTTGGGCTGATGGTAGTTGCCGTCGAGCATCGAAACCAGGTTATCCGAGAAGTTCTTGGGAATCACGATAGCGGCATAGTACTCGCCGCTCTCGACGCCCTCCTTGGCATCGGCCGTCGAGTCGACGAACGTCCAGCCCAACTGATGATTCTCCTTGAGCTGGTCGACCACTTTGTCGCCAGCGTTGAGCTCACCCACCAAGTCGTTTTGGGTGCCTCGATCGTTGTTGGCGATAGCAATCTTGATGCCTTGGGTGTTTCCATACGGATCCCAGTTTGCCACGATGTTATACCAGGCATACAGCGAGGGAATAACGCACACGCCTAGGGTAACCACCAGGGCGACGGGGTTCACAAGCAGTCGCTTAATGTCGCGCTTAAATATCGCAAAGGACACCTTTGCATTGGATAGTTTGCTGCCGAGACTCACGCTTGGACCATCCATCCTGTCGTTAAATCGAATCGTACTATCGACAACCATTGTAGTAGGCGCTTTAACGTCTCAAAGCACAATGGTGTTGAGTTTTGCGGGTAGCAATATACTACGAAGATGAGTTAACGTACAGATGTACAGTATCCTAAATTTCAGCAGGTCACAAAACCACAACCCGCACAAATTAGCAATTCAAATAGTCATCGGGGACGTTCTTAAACGACTAGTCAAACAAAAACGTCCCCAATGACTACTTAGGACCACGGCAACGTCGATGTTTTGGCAATGCCAGCGAGCGGGCGCCAGAGCGAACAAATTGGCATGAAAAGAGGACGGCATAGACCTTCTGGTCATGCCGTCCTCTTTGAATGACAAGTTGTCGCTCTGGCGCCCGCGCAGCGTCGACTGGTCCGCCGTTCGTTAGAACGGCGGAACTGAGGGCAGCGTCGAGCCGTTACGCGGTTTGGTAAAACCGCGTAAATACCTAACTACATCAAGTTGCAAACAGCTGCTGCGAAGGCAACGGGGTCCTCGGGCAGAATGCCCTCGACCAGCAGGGCCTGGTCATAGAGCAAACCGGAGTACTGCTTGATCTTGTCGGCGTCGCCCGCCTTCTGAGCGGCGACGAGCTTGGAAAAGACCGGGTGCTTGGCGTTGAGCTCGAGCACGCGCTGGCTCTTGGGCATACCGTCGGGCGCGCCCTCGGGACCCTTCTGGAGCACCTTCTCCATCTCGAGCGAAAGCGGGCCCTCGGTGGTGATGCACGCGGGAGCATCGGTCAGGCGCGCAGAGACGGCAACCTTCTCGACCTTGTCGCCGAGTGCCTCCTTCATGGCGTTAAAGAGGTCCTCGTTCTCCTTGGTGGCGTCCTCGGCCTCCTTTTTCTCGTCCTCGGTCGCCAGGTCAAGATCACCGGTTGCGACGTTCTTGAGCTCCAGGTGACGATCCTCAACCTCGGGCTCGGCACCATCGGCCACGGCCTTCTCGGCAGCCTCGCGGGCGGCATCGTCCTCGTAGATCTTGGGCATATCAGCGGCAACGTACTCACGCATAGCCTGGAAGGTGAACTCATCCACGTCCTGCGTCAGCAGCAGCACGTCATAGCCGCGGTCGAGCACGCCCTTTACCACGGGCATCTTGGCCAAGCGCTCACGCGAGTCGCCGGCGGCGTAGTAGATGGCCTTCTGATCCTCGGGCATGCCCTTGGCATACTCGGCCAGGGTAATCATCTTCTGTTCCTTGGCAGACCAGAACAGCAACAGATCGGCGAGCTCATCGGCCTTCATGCCATAGCTCGAGTAGATGCCGTACTTAAGACCGCGGCCAAAGTTCTCAAAGAACTTCTCGTAGGCCTCGCGGTCGTTGTCACGCATATCCTCAAGGTCGGCGGTGATCTTCTTTTCCACACGCTTGGCGATGGCCTTGAGCTGACGGTTCTGCTGCAGCGTCTCACGCGAGATGTTGAGCGACACATCGGCGGAATCCACGACGCCGCGGACAAAGTTGTAGTAGTCGGGCAGCAGGTCGTCGCACTTCTCCATGATCAGGACGTTGGAGCTGTAGAGTGCCAGACCCTTCTCGTAATCCTTGCTGTACAGATCGAACGGCGCGCGGCCCGGCACAAACAGCAGGGCATCGTACTCGAGCGTGCCCTCGGCATGGAAGCTGATGGTGCGCGCAGGATCGTCAAAGTCGTGGAACGTGGACTTGTAGAACTCGTCGTAGTCCTTCTGCTCGACATCGGAGCTGTGCTTCTTCCAGATCGGCGTCATGGAGTTGACGGTCTCGAGCTCCTGGTAGTCCTCGTACTCGGGCGTGTAGTCATCGCCAGCATCCTCGGGCTTGGGCTTCTGGCGGCTCTTGGACACCATCATCTGGATCGGGTAACGCACATAGTTACTGTACTGCTGAATTAGGCTCTTGAGGCCCCACTCGGTCAGGAAGCGATCGTAGGTCTCGGCCTCGCCGTCGGCATCGAGCTTCTCGTTCTCGCGCAGCGTCAGGATGACATCGGTACCGTGCTCGGCACGCTCGCCGTCCTCGATGGTGTAGCCCTCAAGACCGTCGGATTCCCACACATGGGCGACATCCTCGCCGTAGGCGCGGCTGACGACCTTCACATGGCTGGCGACCATAAAAGCCGAGTAGAAGCCCACGCCAAACTGGCCGATGATGTCGACATCGGAGCCCTGCTGCTCGGCGTTCTCGGTCTTAAACTCCTCGGAGCCGGAATGGGCGATGGTGCCCAGATTGCGCTCGAGCTCCTCGGCGGTCATGCCAATGCCGTTATCCGAGATGGTAATGGTGCGGGCGTCTTTATCAAAGGAGACGCGAATGGCCAGGTCGCCCTGGTTGATCTTGACGCTCGGATCCTGCAGGCTCTTAAAGTTGAGCTTGTCGACGGCGTCGCTCGCGTTAGAGATAAGCTCGCGCAGGAAGATTTCCTTATTGGTGTAGATGGAGTTGATCATGAGGTCGAGCAGTTTTTTGCTCTCGGTCTTAAATTGACGCATGTGCAGTCCTTTCGCGCTACCCCCGTCCGCAAAAACGGCCCGGTTGCCCGAGCCGCATCGCAGACCTGCTATGTTCAGACTTAGATTTTATAACCCAATAGCGCGCATATATACATACGGAATCGAAAAACTGTATGTCCGAGCGCTCCAATGCGTCAATTGCCAAGGAGTGTCCCCAGCTGCCGGCAGAAAAGGAACGTCCCTATCTGCCATCTACGCGCTTGGCCATCCAGACATGGGGCTGGCCCTCGTCTTCGTAATCTACCGGGGCAATTTGCGTGTAGCCCGCCTTTGCATAGAGCGGCAACACGTATTCCTGCGCATGCAGCTTAATAAGCTTAGCGCCGGCATCGCGTGCACACGAAGCACTGGCCTCGACGATCGCACTCGCCAGTCCGCGACGACGCATAGCCGGCAGCACGGCGACGCGCCCCATAATGTAGGCCTCCCCCGCCGCAACGCCTTCGTCCATGTCGCATGCCGGCAACACCGGGGCCTCTGCGTCAGCCACGCGCTCAAGCTCCTCGGGAAACACGCGCGAGCAACCGGCAAGCTCGCCGTCTACATAGAGCGTCACATGAATGCAGTTCTGATCCTCGTCGATAGCGTCGAACTCATTCTCGTAGCCCTGCTCGTCCATAAAAACGACGCGGCGCACCAACGCCGCGTCATCAAAGCATCCCGTCTTAAGTTGGATATCCATGGCTGCCCTTTCATTCAATGCGAACGTTAGGGACAGATATTAGCGAAAATGAGCTCCGCGCACGCTAAACTTCGCGCGAGCCTTCGCCAGGCAGTCGTAATGACCCACGTTATGGGCATCGCTCGCGATGAAGCTGTACAGGTTCTGATCGAACAGGCGCTGTGCCGGCTTTTTTTCGCGACCAAAGCGACCGCCGGCAATAAAGTCCGCCGAAGCCTGCAGCTTGCAGCCCATATCGACCAGGCGCTCCGCCACGCTTACATCCTTTTGAACCGCACGATAGCGCTCAGGATGAGCGATGATCACCTGGTAGCCACGGCACTGCAAATCGTAAATCGTGTTCTCGTACTCTCTAAACGCATACGCATCGGCATGCGTCGAAAGCTCGAGCAGAAACTCGTTGGTTCCATCGAAATGCAAGTGCTCCGCGGCATCAATACCAAGTTCAACGAGCTTTCGATGGTTGACCTCGAAGCCCATCTGGAGCGGAAAACCGTCAGCGTTATCACGCAGCAGTTCAAAGGCATCCCACATCTTGTCGTAATCAAAATAGGGATCACGGCAGTGAGGAGTGCAAACGATTCTGGTTACACCGGCCCGCTTGGCAGCCTCGAGCATCGCCAAGCTCTCATCGAGATCGGCGGCGCCGTCGTCTACACCCGGCAAGATATGGCAATGAATGTCACGCATAGGTCAGCCTTAATCAACTAAACGTTTGCTCGGTTGGTGAAGATGCCCTTTTTGGAAGTCCCCTGATCGTCCGAGCCCTTCTTCACCTTCTTACCGTCCTTGGTGTAGTAGGAGTAGTAGTACTCGCTGGTCTCGGTCTCGCAGTAGTTCATAACGGTACCGATGAGCTTGACCTTTTCGGACTTCTTAAGCTGGCCGATAGCGTTGAGTGCCTCCTCGCGCTTGGTGAAGTCCTCGCGCACCACGAACAGCGTACCGTCGGTCAGGCTGGCAATCTCGGCAGCATCGATGAAGGTGCCGACCGGGGGAGCATCAAAGATGACGTACTGGAACTTGGCGGACAGTGCCTTTACCAACTTGGCAAAGCGGTGAGAGACAATGATGTCGGCAGGATTGGGAATATGCGGCTCGGCATCGAGGAAGTAGAAGTTCTTCTGACCCGTCTCGACAATTGCCTGGTCAATGGAGATCTGCTCGGAAAGGACCGCATAGAGTCCGCCGCGCGAACGAACGCCGAGCATATCGGAAAGGGACCTGCGGCGCATATCGGCCTCGACCAGGAGCACGGACTTGCCGCTCGTGGCGATAGCCTGGGCAAGGTTGATGGAAACCGTAGACTTGCCCTCGTTGGGAATCGAGGACGTGACGGTAATAGTGCGAATGGGGTCGTCCACGCTCGCAAAGCGGATGTTGGCCAGAAGGGTCTTGGCGGCATTCTGTACAACGAGCTTATCGGTGTTCTTTGCCTTAGCCATGCCTATTTACCACCTTTCATAGCCGGAATTCGGCCAACAACGGGAATGCCCAGGAGCTCTTCTGCCTCTTCGGCACCGCGGATGCGGGTATTGAGCATGTCTGCCAAAACGACATAGGCGACTGCGATAAAGATACCGGCGAGGAACGCGACAGCAACGTACAGCATACGCTTGGGACCGCTGGGGGCTTCGGGGGTCTTAGCCTCGTCGATAACGTTGATGCTCTGGGCAGCGCCGACGTTCTGAGCGACCGTACTCACCGAGCTGGCCATGGCCTTTGCGACCTTAGCCGTCTCCTTGGCATCGGTGCCGGTAACCGAAAGCGTAATGACACGCGTGGTGGTCTCGGAGGAAACAGACACCTTGTAGTCATCCAGATCGGTGAGGCCCAGTTCATTGGCTGCGCCGCTCTTAACGCTATCGCTATCCAGCAGCGTGGCGATATCGTTGGAAAGCATCTGACTCGCCGAGAGATCGTTGTAGCTCATCTGACCGCTATCGTCGGTCTTGGCGAGAATGTACATGCTCGTCGTCGCGGTATAGGTGTTGTCCATCGCAACGAAGGACACGATGCCCATGGCGATCGCGCAGACCACCGGAAGGGTGATGACCAGCTGAAGGTGCTTCTTCAGCAGCTGGAACAGTTCGAGAAGGGTCATGCAGCTTGCCTTTCATTTCCCCAGTTCGGATTGACAAAACTGTCCGTATGTTATCGCATCTTTTTACCGAGACCAAACTCTATACATAAGAAACAGGCTCTCCTGTAAAAATGTCGGAAGCAATCGTAAAATTGCACAACAACGCCGCACCCGAAAGTCAAATGCGGCGTCTGCATCAATATCTATGTTATATCGCTATGCGAATGGCTCGTCCTGCTGTATGGGAAACGTCACCGTAATGGTGGTTCCCACGCCCAACTCGCTCGACAGATCGAGCGTGGCGTGATGATACAGGGCCGCATGCTTGACAATGGCAAGCCCCAGACCGGTTCCGCCGCGTGCCTTGGACCTACTCTTGTCCACGCGGTAGAACCGCTCAAATACCTTGCCCTGTTCTTCAGGCGCGATACCGATTCCCGTGTCGGCGACCGCAAGGAACGGATGGCCTTCGTCGTTGGTGCCGCACTGCAGCGTAACCGTACCGCCGGGTCGATTGTAGCGGATGGCGTTGCTTGCCAGATTATAGATGAGCTCGTCAATCAAGCGCGACACGCCCTCGATGACCACAGGCTTGGTCTCATGACTTATCGTCACATTCGCCTGACGGGCGACCTGTTCAAGACGCTGCTCGACCGCGTAGATGGCACGCGAGAGCTCAATAGGCTCCGTGGACCCAATGGGCACCGCCTCGCCCTCAGCTGCACGCTCGGCCTCGTCCAAGTTAGACAGCGTAAGGATATCGTTGACAAGCGCTGCCAAGCGGCCCGCCTCACGATAGATGCGACCGCCAAAGTTGCGCAGGTCGCCCTCGCCCTCGACCATGCCGTTTGCGATGAGCTCGGCATAGCCCGAAATCGCCGTAAGCGGCGTCTTGAGCTCATGGGTGATATTCGCCGTGAACTCGCGGCGCATACGGTCGTTGTCCGCCAGCACCGCCATTTGGCGCTTGAGCTCCTGGCGCTGCGACTCAATACGCTCAAGCATGGGGACCATCTCGGCATAGGCGTGCTCATAGCTACGGCGTGGGTGGTCCAAATCCACCTCTTGCAAAGGTGCGATGATGGCACGGGACTCGCGGCGCGCCATAAAAAACGAGAGTACCGCACCCGCTGCTGCGATAAGCAGCATCGGCGCCACCATCGACAGCAAAATCGCCGCAACGCCAGGCTGGGCCTGCGCCAAGCGGACAACCTGGCCGTTATCAAGGGCGACGGCGCGATACAGCATAATCTCGTCGAGCGTAGAGCTTGCGCGCTCCGCGGAACCCGAACCACTCTCAAAGGCCTCGATGACCTCGGGGCGATCGCCATGGTTGGGCAGTGTGGAAGGCGGCGCCTCGTTGTCGTAGGCAACCGATCCATCCTTGTTAATCAGCGTGATGCGCAAGTCCTCTCGATCGAGGCTACGCAAGAACGGGATGGGCTCCTGCTGCTCGTCGAGGGCGGCAGCAATGAGCTCGGTTTCTTGCGCCAGGTTGGCACTCGTGGCATCCGCCAAGGTGTTTTGCACAAAGAACGCACCCAGCACCGTAAACGCCACGATAACCGCCATGGCGCAGACAAAGATCGTCACAAAAACGCGGTGCGACAGCGTATGTTTTCCCTGGGGGGCGAAGACCACGGGTTACTCCTCCGATGCGGTGGCCGCGGTGTCGTCACCTTCGGCACCATCACCGGCAGAAGGCTCGGCCAAGCGGTAGCCCACGCCGCGCACGGTCTCGATGGCGCTGGCATGCTCGCCCAGTTTTTGGCGAAGCGTCTGCACGTGCACGTCAACGGTGCGCGAACCGCCGTCGAAGTCCCAGCCCCACACGCTCTGCAGCAACGACTCGCGGGTAAAGACCACGCCGGGCTTGCGCATGAGGTACTCGAGCAGGTCGAACTCGCGCAGGGTGAGCTTAAGCGACTCGCCGGCAACAGTCACCTCACGATGGCTGGGCGAGAGCACGATGTCGCCCACGCTGAGCACATCGCTTGCCTGCTTGACCATGCCGCCGCGACGCAGCAGCGCACGGCAACGGCTGGCAAGCTCCATGAGCGAAAACGGCTTAGTCAGGTAATCGTCGGCACCGCCATCGAGCGCCATCACCTTGTCGAGCTCGGTATCCTTGGCGGTAAGCATCATGATGGGCACCGTCGCCGTCAGGCGATCGGCACGCAGTCGACGCATAATCGCCAAGCCATCGGTATCGGGCAGCATGATGTCGAGCAGGACGGCATCGGGTACCCGTCGCGCCACGGCAGCCTTAAACTCACCGTCGCACGAAAAGCCTTCGGCCTCAATCCCCTGCTTGCGCAGCGCATAGACCGTCAAATCCCTGATGTTGTCATCGTCCTCGACGTAATAGATCATGTTGAACCCCTTTGCGGCCGGCATGACCGCATCTTAACCCTAAAGGTACCTTTACTAGATGGTATCAGCCAAAACGCCCCGTCAAATAATCCGCCGTGCGCGGATCGGTCGGATTCTTGAAGAGTTGCGCGGTGGGCGCGTGCTCCACCAGCTCACCCAGCAAAAAGAATGCGACCGAATCGGAGATACGCGCCGCCTGCTGCATATTGTGCGTAACGACCACGAGCGTGCAGGTCTCTTTGAGCTCGCAGGCCAGCTGCTCCACCACCAGCGTCGATACGGGATCGAGTGCCGAGGTCGGCTCGTCCATCAGCAGAATGTCGGGCTGCACGGCAAGTGCGCGGGCGATGCACAGGCGCTGCTGCTGGCCGCCCGAAAGACCCAGACCCGACTCTTTGAGCTTGTCCTTGGCCTCGTCCCACAGGGCGGCGCGTCGCAGGGAGTCTTCGACCAGCTCGTCGAGCACGACGCGATCGCGCACACCCATACCGCGCGGCCCATAGGCGACGTTGTCGTAGATGCTCATGGGAAACGGGTTGGGGCGCTGGAACACCATGCCCACGCGCTGGCGAAGGCGGCAGATGTCGTAGTCGCCCAGGATATCTTGACCATCGAGCGCAATCTTGCCCTCGATTCGGCAGTCCTTGATGCCGTCGTTCATGCGGTTAAAGCAGCGCAGCAACGTGGACTTTCCGCAGCCCGAAGGCCCGATGAACGAGGTAATCTGCTTGTCGCGGATCTTGATATTCACATCCTTGAGCGCATGGTGGTCGCCATAGAACAGGTCGAGGCCCTCAACATCGATTCGCGTCGGCGAGGCGGCAAGATCCTCTGCCGTGGGGCGAGTCGCATCCCCAACCTCGCGCTCGTGCGCGGCCTCGGCCTGCGCTTTCATGAGTTCTTCAAGCTCCGTGGGCTCCACAGCCGCAGCAGCCGTCATACCGCATACCTCCACATCGATATCAATTCAGCAGTATCGATAGTAGGAATCGCGGCTCATATGCACGTGAGCGCATTGTCAAGTGTTTGTAAGGGCACGCTGGCTATGCGGCGGGCAGCTCGATGGTGAATATCGTGTGTTCGGGCGTCGATTCACATGCAACGGTACCGCCGTGCGCGCATACGATCTCCTTGGCGATGGCAAGCCCCAGTCCAGCGCCGCCGCGATTGGTCGCACGCGCCGCATCCAGGCGATAGAACTTCTCAAAGATCACCTTGAGCTTAGCCGCAGGGATGGGATCGCCCTGATTGATAAAGCGCACGCGCACGCCACCGCCGTCCCGGCGTCTGGCCTCGATCGTGATGGTCGAGCCCTCATAGCTATAGGCAATAGCGTTTTTCATGATGTTGTTGAACACGCGAGCCATTTTGTCGCCATCCACGAGCACCGTCAGGTCCTCGCGAATATCAACTTGGACTTCCTTATGCTGCTCGTTGAGGATGGGATAGAACTCGTCAGTCACCTGAGCCAGTAAGAGCCCCAAATCGACGTAGCTGCGGGTGAGCACGATATCGTGGAAATCAAAGCGCGTGATGTCGAAGAACTCCTCGATGAGCGCATCGAGCCGGTGGGCCTTGTCGAGTGCCACGCCCGTAAAGCGTGCACGTTGCTCAACCGGCAGCTCGGGAGCCTCTTGCAGCAGCGAAAGATAGCCCACCACACTGGCGAGCGGCGTGCGCAGGTCGTGCGCCAGGTACGTCACCAGGTCATCTTTGCGGTGCGATTCGTCACGCAGGGCTTGTTGAACCCTACGCTCGCAATCGCGCGCCCGGTTGAGCGCGCCCTCGACCTCGAGGAAGTCGCCGTCAATGTTGTCCCATGTGTCGGGGTTATCGATCAGACGATCCTGAATGCGGGCGGCAATCACGCGGTCGGCGTGCAGCTCGCCCTGCTCGTAACCCTGGTAGTACAGGGCGCGTCCGCAGAAGAACAGGACGCACACGGCAAGCGCCAGCACAAATCCAAGCATGTTGAACACAAAGCCGGCGTCAAAGAATACGGGCTCGCCAATACCGCCAAGCGCCATGGACCCGATCGCCAACGTAATAGTCCACGCGGCGCCGCCGATCACCACACAGCGGCGAACGATTTCGAATCGATCAATCAGCAAAAAGCCAATGAGTAGAACTGCCAGGATGCCAACGATATTGTCAATGCCGATGAGCAGCAGACTCAGCAAAAAGAGCAGCACCGTCGCTAACGCACGGTTGTCAACGACCGCCCTTACGTATTCAAAGAGTCGATCGGGTACCTCGAATGCCCGCCTATCGTCTTTTGTCATATCTACTCCCCAACCATCAAAGGCGTTATTCGATTATGTAGCCGACGCCCCAGACGTTTTTGATAAAGCGCGGCTTCTGGGCATCGTCGCCAATCTTTTCGCGCAGATGGCGAATGTGCACCATAACCGTATTGTTGGAGCCGGGCATAAAGTCCTCGTTCCACACCGCGCGGAACAGGTCCTCCACGGGCACCACGCTACCACGATGCTCGACCAGATACAGCAAGATGGAATACTCGATGGGCGTAAGGCGCACCGGCGCACCGTCCACCGTCACAGAGCGGGCGTCGCGGTTGATCTCGAGGCCGTCGAGCTGGATGATCGGCGACTCGGCCGCCTGTGCGCGGCTGCCGTAGCTGGTATAACGACGAAGCTGAGCATGGACGCGTGCAATGAGCTCCAGCGGACGGAACGGCTTGACCACATAATCGTCTGCGCCAAGCGAAAGGCCCTCGATCTTGTCTTGCTGGGCATCGCGCGCCGTCAGCATGATCACGGGATAGGTATGGCTGGAACGGATCGTACGCAACAGCTCAAAGCCATCGATATCGGGCAGCATGACATCCAGCAGCGCCAGATCGAACTCCTGCTCCAAGATTGCCTTGGCAGCATCGGCCCCGCTATAGGCGACCTGTACGTCAAAGCCTTCTTTTGTAAGGTAGATGCCAACTAGGTCGGCGATGGCCTTCTCGTCATCAACTACCAGTATGCGTTCGTTCATGCGTGCTCCTCTCGCGCTCCATTATGCCCGAGGGGGCGCCCGTCACACACAACAAGCGTGGGTGATTAAGTCGGCCTTAAGCACCCTTGTGCCCGTTCGGGCGCGGATGTGGGCCGCGCACGCACGCGATGATCGCCGATGCCGGCAAACGATATACTCTAGTTCCAGAAGAGACCATCCCGTCGAAAGCGAAATCTGTGAAGTCCCTCACCTCTTTTACAAAGCGCTCAGCCCAGCTTGCCGCCGGCTTTGTCTGCGCTATCGCCCTTGCCGCTGGCGTGCCCACCGTCGCCGGCGCCCAAGTGCTCACGACCGACAATGTCTGTGGCAAAACCGCCGATGCGCGCGGCATCACGGCCGAAAATCTACCCGATATCGATGCGACCAATGCCTTCGTCATGGGCAAAGACGGCACCGTCTACTATGGGCGCGGCGCCGATGAGCAGGTCAAAATCGCCTCGATCACCAAGGTCATGACCGCAATCCTAACCGTTGAGAATTGCAAGATGGACGAGAAGGTCACGGTGAGCAACGCCGCAGCCACCGTGGGTAATTCGACCGCCGGCTTGCTCGAAGGCGACGAGCTTACCGTGGAGCAGGCGCTGCGCGGCCTGATGATTCCCTCGGGCAACGACGCCGCCATCGTGCTCGCCGAATATATGGGCAAGAAGATCGACCCTAAGACCAAAGACGCCGAGGCCACATTTGTGAAGGCCATGAACGAGCGCGCTAAGAAGCTCGGCTGCACCGGTACGCTTTTTGAAAACCCGCATGGTCTGGACTTTGATGAGTGGGCTGGCGATATGCACTCAACCGCACACGACGTAGCGCTGATGATGCAGGAGGCCATGAAAAACGACACGATTCGCGAGGTCGTAGCGAGCGAGGATTCCTGGATCGAGGTCACGGGCGCCGACGGCACCGACCATTCGCATTCCATGGACACGCATAACTATTTGCTGGGCCAAGATGGCAACATCGGTGGCAAGACCGGTACTACCGACGATGCAGGCTATTGCTTTACGGGTGCCTACAACCGCGATGGCGACGAGATCTACACTGTCGTTTTGAACTCCACCACCACCGACCAGCGCTTTACCGATACCGCAATCCTTGCCAATTGGTACTACGGTCACAAGGTGACGGTCGCAATCGCCAACACGCAGGAAAAGACCGCCAACGGCAACCCGCTTATGGCGCGCATTGGTCAAACCGACTGGACTGATAAGACGATCGACGCCACACTCGCCGATCCTACGGCGCAAGCGACCGTGTTTTCCCTTGCCGGCGAGGTGACCGAAAAGGTTAGCTACGACGATCTTTCGGGCACGGTGCATGTGGGCGACAAGGTGGGCAGCGTTACGCTTAAACAGGGCAGCACCAAGATTGCCGTCATGGACCTGGTTGCCGACGAGGAAGGAACAGGGCCCAATCCCATCGAGTGGCTGCTCGTGAAGCTCGACCGCCTGGGCCGCCGCATCGACAACCGCCCGCTCACAGCCGAGAGCGAAACCGTAGCCAAGGCTCCTGAGGTGTAGGGCCAAAGCGTTATCACATCGAACCAAATGAGGCGTCCAACGGGGCGCTTCATTTTTTTGAGGGTTCGAATCCCGGCTTATAGGACATAATGTGTGTCCCGATAGAACATCCGTTTCCATCCATTAATCCAGCCAGAACGGGTACGGGTCCCTGTGGTGGAGGTCCTCCCACACGGCCCTGTCGCCCCACTCCGGCCCTCCGTCCTCGCGCGACGGCGAGGCGGAGTAGACGCTGAACAGGAAGTCGATGTCCGCGTCGGTCGGCATCGTGGCGAGCTTCTCGCGCGCAGTCCTCGCGTCCCCCGAGTGCGCGTGGCACCACCAGAACACCGCCTTCACGCGCTTGACCGACGTCAGCCCCCGGGTGGTTGCGCAGGACGGCCCCTCAGCTGCGAGTTCACCCCCTCCCTCGATCATGTTGTTGGTCGACGGCAGCGGGCCGGCCTTGGCCAGGGCGGGGTCAGGTAGGTGAACAGCGTCCCGCCGACACCAGCGACGACAGCGACGAGCGCGCCCGCCTCA
>ENA-OQHF01000008-OQHF01000008.1-human-gut-metagenome-genome-assembly--contig:-NODE-8-length-123115-cov-7.900494_pt1 | contig 123115 bp, 110 predicted proteins | sample MGYA00242559_ERZ504709 | MGnify/ENA primary metagenome ERZ504709 (study PRJEB26092, sample SAMD00036203) | human gut metagenome | host: Homo sapiens | study: EMG produced TPA metagenomics assembly of... | reverse complement strand
GCGCGGATCGAAGGCGACCCCATCGCGATAGGTGCGCAGCTCGTTGGCACAATCCTCAAGCGAGATACAGGCATCCGAAAGCGCATCGGCGATATCACCCAGCTTGCGGTCGACGGCCGCCATGCGGGAAAGCTCCGCCACGGCACTGTTCACGGCATCGAGCGCTCCCCCTTCAGCTGCAAGCGATGCATGGGCATCGTTGGCCGTGGCCACCAACACCTCAGCATGCTCGGAGCGCGGCAGCAGCTCCTCGAGCTCCTCATACTCACCCGGCTTGGGGTCGACATCGGCGATGCGCTCCAGGGCGAAGCGCGCCTCCTCAACGCGACTCCCCTGCGCACGCGAGGCCTCTTCGACGCGACGGACCTCCTTGGCAGCCGCACGCGATGCCTTAAAGCAAGCACGGTAGTGCTCGAGCGCCTCGAGTGCCGGGCGCCCTGCCCAGGCATCGACCATGGCAACATGATGCGCCGGGTCGAGCAGGCGCTGGTGCTCGTGCTGACCGCAAAGATCCATCATCACACCGACGCGCTCCGAAAGTTCGCGCACGCTGGCGATGCGGCCGTCAATTTTTACGCGGCTGCGGCCCTCGGCAGAAAGGCTGCGCCGCACGGTGACGCCCTCCGTGTCATGCGGGCCATCAAACAGGCGCGCCTCGACGCTGGCAAGTGCCTCGCCCTCGCGCACCGTCGACGAATCCGCGCGCTCGCCCAAAATGAGCTTGAGTGCCGAGAGCAGCGCGGTCTTACCGGCGCCGGTTTCTCCAGTCAGAACCGTTAGACCCGTGCTCGGAACCAACGTCGCCTCGCGAATGAGTGCAATGTTGGAAACCAGCAGCTCATCGATCATGACGCACTCCGTAGAACACGCGGCTCACCGAGTTATAGAAACTCTCGGGGCCATAATCAAGCAGCAGCACATCGCCGGGACCACGGCGCACAGCCACGCTCTCGACCGTGCCATCGCAGGTAATAAACTGTCCATCGATGGCGATCGCCGGAACGCTCGGGCGGTCATCGGACATAAAGATCTCCACGACATCGCTCGGCGAGGTCAAAAAAGCGCGAGCCTGAATGGTATGCGGAGCGATGGGCACACAGACCATGCCCGTGTAATCGGGGCTGACAATGGGGCCGCCGGCGGAAAGCGCGTAGCCGGTAGAGCCGGTCGCCGTCGAAACGACCACGCCGTCACCGCGCAGGCGGTCGATATGATGGCCGGACACCGTGATGTCAAATTCGACCATATCGGACAGGGGCCCGCGCGTAAGCGCCATATCGTTGAGGGCAAACGTGCGCACAACATCCTTCGTGCCGTCTTCGCGAAACGAAACAATATCGGCGGCGATGGTGGCACGGCGGCTCACATGGAGCTCGCCGGACAGGGCATCGCTCACGACCTGCAAAATGTCGCGCTCCTCGGGGCTCGCGGCCGTCAAAAAACCCAAATGACCATAGGAAAGACCCAAAATGGGAATCTCACGGTAGTTGAGAATGCGGGCGGCACGCAGCAGCGTGCCGTCGCCGCCGAGCGTAATAACCAAGTCGGCATCGTCAACATCGGGCGCGCTCTGGATCTTGGAGCGTTGATCGGCAGCCCATGCGACCTCGTAGCCCTGGCGCGAAAGCCAAAGCTCGAGCATCAGGCCGCTCTCGACCGCCTCTTGCTTGTAGTAATTGGGAACCAGAAAGACCTTCATAGCGTTGCAGCTTTCTCGCTCAAAACCGATACCTGGGATTGCAACTCAGCCTCGGCGCGCTCGCCGGTCGCAAACCTCGTGCCGTACAAGAAAAACTCAACGTTGCCCTTGGCGCCGTGGATGGGCGACACGCACACGTCGAGCGGGAACAGGCCCTTGGCGGCAAAAAGCTCGATCGCCGCCGTGAGCGTATCGCGACGGACGGCGGGGTCGGTCACGATACCGCCCTCGCCCACCAGCGCAGCCGGCGCCTCAAACTGGGGTTTTACGAGCGTGCAAAACGAACCAGAAGGCTTCAGGCACGCCAGCACGGCGTCGATGATATTCGCGATACTCGTAAACGACACGTCGCAGACAGCCAAGTCGATAGAGCCGCCATAGCCGAGCTCGGGCAGCTGCGTCACGTTGGTGCGCTCGTGGAGCGTCACGCGCTCGTCTTGGCGAAGCGACCAATCAAACTGAGCGCGACCCACATCGACCGAAACGACTGTGGCGGCGCCGCGCCTGAGCAGGCAATCGGTAAAGCCGCCCGTGGAGCATCCCACATCGAGGCAGGCAAGGCCCGTGGGATCGATACAAAACGCATCGAGCGCGCCCTCGAGCTTGAGCCCGCCGCGCCCAACGTAGGGAATACGACCCTTCACGTGCAACGGCAGGCCCGGCGTCACCTTAAGGCCCGGTGAGGTCAAACGCTCGCCGCCACTCGAGACCAAGCCGGCCATAAGAGTGCGAAGGGCATCCGCGCGATCGGCGCAGATGCCCTGTGAAATCAGTTCGTCATCGAGACGCACACGTTTCATGAATGCCATCAACCATTCGTATCCGGAGACGCGGCCTGGCTATCCTGGGATTCGTTTGCCGCATCCTCATCGTATTCCTGCTCGAGCTTATCGGCCTCACGAGGCGTCAACTCAAACTTATCGACCATATCGACCGCACGGGAGCCCAGCTCGATCGCCTCGTCAAACAGATCGAGCGAACGCTCCAGGGATGTATCCTTGGAGCGAACGGTCGCGATAATCTGGTCCAAGCGGTTCGAGATCTCGTCGAAGTTGCGGACGGAACCCTCTGGCATGGCTACTCCTCGACAGTGCCGGTCTCGGCCTCGGCGACCTCAGCGTCCTCATCGAGAACGCCGGCCGCAGCCTGAGCGGCGGCAACCTTGGCGGCAGCCTCGGCGGCCTGGGCCTCCTCGCGGGCACGGTCCTCGGCCAGCAGCTCCTGATACAGGTCCTCGCCCGGCAGCTCCTCGCTTCGAGCGATCTTGCCCAGCACGCCGTTGACAAACGACGCGGACTGGTCGGTGCCATAGGCCTTGGCAAGCTCGACGGCCTCGTTGATCACGATGGCGTCCGAGACCTCCTCGTCGGTGAGGAAGCGCATCTCGTAGACGGCGATACGCAGCAGATTGCGGTCGGCGCCGGGCATGCGCATAAGATCCCAGTTCTTGGCGACGGAGCGCAGGGCACAGTCGATGCGGTCGATGTGCTCGTAGGCACCGCGGCACAGCTCCAGCGCGTAGGGGTCGAGGGGACCCTTCGAGATCAGGAAATCGCCCTCGAGGACGCGCTCGAGCGGGCTGTCCGTGGCCTCAGCCTGGAACAGCAGCTGCAGCGCCTGACTGCGGGCAAGCGTACGCCCGCGATAAACCTTAAGGCTCAAAGGTTACTCCTTGGGGAAAACGAGGCCGTCGATGCAAACGTCAACGCGCTCGACCTCGACGCCCACCTGGGCGTCGATGGCAGCAACCACGGCGGCGCGAACGGCCTCGGCGAGTTTCTTGAACGGATAGCCAAAGAACACCACGACGCGCACGGTAAGCGCGAGCTTGTCGCCGATGACCTCGGCCTCGACCGCCGGCTCGGAAGCCGGGGCCTTGGACGAAAGCATCATGGAGACAAGGTTGGTGGCAAGGTCCTTGACGCCCACGGAGGCGATGCCCTCGACATCCGTGACGGCGCGCGAGACGATGGCGGTCAGAACATCGGGCGAAATGCCGATGCCGTCAATCTTGATTTCCTGGGGCATGAGTCCTCCTAGAAGAGTTGGTTGCTAGACGCGGGAGACGAACTTGCCGTCGCGGGTGTCAACCTTGATGACCTCGCCCTCGTTGAGGTACATTGGGACCTGGATGACAGCGCCGGTGTCGATGGTGGCCGGCTTAGTGGAACCCTGGACGGTATCGCCCTTGAAGCCCGGGTCGGTCTGGACGATGGTGGTCTCGATGAACATCGGCGGGGTCACGCCCATGAGCTCGTCGTCGGCGAAGAGCAGCTGGCAGGTGTCATTCTCGCGCAGCCACTTGGCGTTCTCGCCCACCATATCCTCGGGAACGGGAACCTGCTCGTAGGACTCGTTGTCCATGAAGATGTAATCGGCGCCGTCGTTGTAGAGGTACTGGAACTCACGGGTGGTGAGCATGACGCTCTCGAACTTGGTGCCGGCGTTGCAGGTGTTCTCGACGACGCGGCCACTCTTGATGTCGCGAGTCTTGTAGCGCACGAAAGCGCCGCCCTTGCCCGGCTTGACGTGCTGGAACTCGACGATGGTGTAGACCTTGTCCTTAATGCGGAGACCGAGGCCGTTCTTGAAGTCGGCGGTAGAGATAGTAGGCATAGCGACCTTTCTTGTTATTGGCTAGACGCACAAACGTCCAAATTACATACGAGCGAAATTATACACTTGCAGACGGCGGCTGCGGCGAGCGCATAAAAAGAGAACGCGGGACGCCCGAATCGATCCGGACGCCCCGCCTCCAAAAACCCAAATGGATGGTTTAGCAATCGATAATATGCAGGTCGTGCGGGGTCTTGGTGAAGGGCTCGTAGCCGTTCTCGGTGACGACGCCGTAGTCCTCCAGGCGTACGCCGCCCACGCCGGGCAGGTACACGCCGGGCTCCATGGTGATAACCGAGCCGACTTCGATGATATTCTTGCTGCGGTTGAAGTTAGGCAGCTCGTGGATGTCGATGCCCACGCCGTGGCCCAGACCATGGTTGTAGTAATCGCCATAGCCGGCATCGCCAATAATCTTCTTGGAAAGCTTGAAAATGTCGTTGCCCTCGACGCCCGGATGGATAGCGGCGACGCACTCCTCATGGGTGCGGCGCACGAGCGCGTACAGGTCGAGCTGCTCCTGGGTGGGCTCGCCCATCACGACAGTGCGCGTCATGTCGGAGCGGTAGTCGCAGTAGCCCGCACCGTAATCCATGAGGACAAAGTCGCCCTTCTCGATCACGCGGTCGCTCGGGACGGCATGCGGATTGGCGGTGTTGGGACCGCTCGCGACGATGGAGCCAAAGGCCAGGCTGTCGGCGCCGTTGGCGAACATAAAGTTCTCGAGCTCGTTGCGGACCTGCTTCTCGGTCATGCCGGGCTTAATAAAGCCGAGCATGTGCTGGAAGGCGGCATCGGTAATCGACTGCGCGTGGCGCATGAGCTCGATCTCCTCTGCATCCTTGATGGCACGCATCTTGCGGATGTCGTCATGCATCAGCGGCAGCATGCAGGCAACGGAGCGGTCCTCCAGACCACGCTGAATACCCTGGTAGAAGTTAATCTGCATGTCATCCTCGACGGCGCAGACGCGGCATTTGTTGGCCGCAATCTTGCCGGCGACCCAGCCGGGGATGGTGCCCTCGTCCATGTCGTAGACCCAGGGGCTGCCGGCGGGCGTGTTCTCCTCAAAACTGTTGAGATAGCGCGAGTCAGTGTGGAACAGGCACTGATCGGCCGTAATAAACGCGGCGTGAGGGAACTCGAAGGTGTAATCGAAGACGCCCTTCACGCCCGTGAGCCAACGGAGATTGGCCTCGTCGCGCACGACGATGGCGTCGTAGCCGCGCTCAGCCATCAGGGCACGGACGCGCTCGATACGACCGGCAGGACCGGCAGCAAACTCAGACATGCAGATTCCTTTCTTGTTGTCCTCATAAAAGCGGGACGGGTCCCGATCGAAAGACGGATTCGCACGCGATCCGCAACCGATTGAAAACCCGCACCTCAACATGATACGAAAGACGATGGATGTCAATAAAACTTAGAGAAGTTCTTTGCGAGAAGCCAAGTAGGCGTGAGCATGGCGCTCAAGAACCTCGTCCTCAACGCTCGTTAGACGAATGGCGCCGAGCGCCGCGGGCAGCGGCAACATGCTGCGGTTCGAGCGGTCAAACTGCTGCCTGCGGAACTCCTCGATATATGAGGCAGGCTCCAGATCGAAGGCAAGCTCCTCGATACCAAAGTCCTCCAGGCAGTCATCGACCTCAAAGACGTAATCGATATCAAAGTCGCAGGCATCATGTGCTAAGCGCGCCTCAAAGCGCATGCCCTCAGACAGCAGCTGGTAGGCAGGAACCTGCGCCGCGGCTTTACCCAGGCAGGCGCGCAGGGTACGCTCCCCCATCTTGCCAAAATCGAGCGCATGGCGGGCGCTCGGGTTCGTGGCCATCAGTACGTCCTTACGGGCAGTCTGAGACCACTGAACGGCATTGACGAGCGCGACCTCCTCGCCCGCGAGAATCTCGGGGACGGTCTCAGTAAACTGATTCCAGCGGGACTTGCTGCTCGAAAGCATGGTGCCAACAAGTACCGCATAGCCGAGCTTGAGGTCCTCGGGGTCCGCCTCGCGAACAAGGTCGAGGTCGCACACGACCAAGCCCGGCTCGGGACGGAACGCGATAGCGGGAAGCGCATTCGTCGACGAGGCGACAAGCGGCTTCATGGTCGTCGCAACCGTGAGCATGGCGTCGAACGTCGTCGGCAGCAAGGCGCACTCGGTGCGACCGCACCACTGATTGGCACACCAACAAACGACCGAGCAGGTCGCCGTGTCACCGACAGCGACAACGAGATCGTCGCAGGTAATGCCGTTAGCCGACAGGGCGCCAAAGACGGTATCGGCATCGGCCAGCGTAGCACCGGCAGGAGAAACCTCGAGGACGAGCAGCGACACGGCAAAACCGGCGTCGACCAGCGCATGCTCGACGACCTCGCCAAAACGCTCGGATGTAGCGTCGTTCCAAACCACCATCGCGCGCTTAGGCTTGCCCACGGCCGAGGCAAACATGCGCGACAGCTCCTCGAACGCGCCCAATCCAACGCGGACATCGACACTGCGGTTTTGGAAATTGATAAGTTGACGGCGAATCATAGCAGTCCACGCTCCAAAAGCATCTCGGCACAAAGGTAGGAAACGTCCTCGAAGGACTTGTTGCGAATATCAAGGGTAATATCGGCGGCCTGGCGATACAGCGGACGGCGATGCTCAAACAGGCGCGCAGCGTGCTCGGGCGAGCGGAAATCGGGACGCGTGTCGGAGCGGCGGATCTGGCGCATCGAATCCTCAAAATCGCCCTCGAGGTACACGCAGGTACCCATCTGGTGCATAAGCTCGATATTGACCGGCGTCTCGACAATGCCACCACCGCACGAAACCAGCAGGCTGCGCTCGCTTTGGAGCGAACGGAGCGCCGAGGTTTCGAGCTCGCGAAAGCGCTCCTCGCCCTCGGTTTCAAAAATCTCGGTTACCGATTTGCCGCAACGGCGCACGACAAGGCGGTCGGTATCAATAAACCGACGCTTGAACATCGTGCCCACGTTGCGTGCGAGCGTCGATTTGCCCGCACCCAAAAACCCGATAAAGAAGATATGGTCGCAGCCGTGCTTGGTGTGCTGGGACATGACGAAACCTATTCCTCGCAGGGAAGGTCGCGCAGGGCCCGGCGCTCAAAGATACGGAAGATCTGCGTATACCACAGGTCCTGAGTTGCCTGTGGCTTTACCAAGATCGTGTCGACGCCGGCAAAGTTACCGCTCCACACGTCCGTGTACAGCTGGTCACCGATCAGCACAGCCTCATCGGCCGTGGCGCCCAAGCGCTTAAGACCGGCCTTGAGAGCAAACGGTGCAGGCTTCATGGCATGGCTGATGGCCTCGAGCCCCAGCTCGCGTGCTGAGCTCATGACCTGGTCGCGATGCCAGTTGTTCGACACCATGCACAGCTTAAAGCCCTTGGCACGAGCGGCGTCGAGCCAGGCCGAGACGGCAGCGGGAACCTGCTCGGTATCACGCGGCACCAGGGTGTTATCGCGGTCGAGCAAAATGGCGCGCTTGCCGTCGGCCCACAGGGTATCAAGGTCGATGCGGTCGACCGAGGCAACATATCGTTTGGGGCTGAAAATCCTCATGTTTAATTCCAAGACTGTTGGTGCTCTTCGTAGGTCTGAGAGAAATACTCCTCGTCCTGCGTAATGTAGAAATACAGGTCATCGGAGTCGGTGGGCTCAAGGGTTGCCTTGAGCGCCTCGAGTGACGGAGAGCAGATGGGCGTGGGCGGCAGGCCCTCGTGCTTATAGGTGTTATACGGGCTATCGCTCTGCAGGTCGTCGGCGGTAACCTCGCCGCCGGTGACATACATCATGGTCGCATCGCTATTGAGGTAGCACAGACCATCGAGCTTGCCGGCAAGACGGTTGTAGAACACCGAGGCGACATGCGCGCGCTGCTCGGCGTTGAGGCCTTCGCGCTCAACGATGGAAGCGAGATTGATGATGTCGTAATCGGACATCCCCACGCCGTAGCGCTCCTTGATTTTGGCCTCGCAGCCGGCAAAATCGAGCGACTTGTACTCGGTGTTGAATTGATCGAGCATGGCGCGAATCACATCATCGGCGCTCGGTTTCTTACCCAACGAATAGGTCTTGGGGAATAGGAAGCCCTCGAGCGAATCGTTTGCAGCGCCCTCAAGGAAGCTATAGTCCTTCACATAGTTGGAGGCCTTTGCCTGATTGAGGAAGTCTTCCTTGGAGATACTGTCGTATGCCTTGGCCACGCGATCGGCGATCTGATCAACCGTCAGGCCCTCTGGAATAGTCAGTGCATCGGAGCCCGCATTGGGGCCCTCCATGAGCTGCTGAACGACCTCGGTCGCGTCCATGAGCGTGGTGAACGAGTAGGTGCCGGGCTTGAGCGACATGTCGGCGTTGAGCTTTTTGACCGCCGCGTAATAATCCTTGGGATTTTCGACGATATGGTTCTCGGAGAGAATCGAAGCGATGCTGTCACCCGAGGCACCATCGGGAATAGTGATAGTAACCTGCTGGCCAGCAGTGACTTTCGCATCCTCACCAGCAAAAAAGCCCTTGACAGCTGGCACGACAAAGAAAACGATCGCGACAAGCGCAAGCACGGCGACGACGCCACCGATAATCATAGGCACCGGGGAGCTTTTCTTTTGGGCACCACGGCGAGCGCGCGTGTAATAGCTCGAGCGCGTGGCCGGAGCAACGCCGTGCGAGCCATGAGCATGATGTGCGTGGGAGCGTGATTGCGGTGCCTGTCCCTGCGTACGCTGGGCAGGAGCCTGCTGCTTAAAGCGGGAACCGCCCGCGGGCTGGGCTGTATGGGCAGCAGACTGCTGAGCAGGACGACGAACAGGCTGCTGGCCTGGACGCTGAGTGGGCTGAGTGGGGCAAGAAGAGGGCTGCGCCGAACGTGCGGCGGGTTGGGCCGCGCGCTGAGTCGGTTGCATCGGACGCTGACCGGACGATACAGGGCGTGGCGCAGGCTGTCGTGTACGATTCGGCTGGCGCGGATCGAAAGCGCTAGACATGCGAAACCTCCTCGTTTTTGCGATCGAGCCACGTCTGCAAGAACAGGCTGGCGGCGATCATGTCGATCTTGCCCCTCATCTGCTTTTCGTTGAGTCCCTGCTCGCGCAGGATACGCTTGGCCTCTTGCGAGGACAGGCGCTCGTCCTCAAACTCCAGCGGAAGATCGAGCTCGTCGGCGATCTTTTGCGCTATGGCGGCAACGCGCTCGGCCTGGGGGCCAGGCTCGCCGGCCATGGTCAGGGGACGCCCGCTTACCAAGATGTCGGGCTCATAGTCCTCGACCAGGTAACGGAACGTCTTGGCCATACCGGTAACCTCAGCGGCCGGAAGCACCTTGACGGGCATCGCCATCTTGCCATCACGGCTCGAGACGGCGATGCCGATCCTGGTCTCCCCTATGTCCAGCGCGAGCGCGACCACAGCGACTACTTAGGCGCCGAGCGCGGTCTTGGCGGCCGCGAGGGCATCGGCGATACCGGCAGCGTTCTTGCCACCGGCCTGGGCCATGTTGGGACGGCCGCCACCGCGACCATCGACCAGACCCGCGATCTGCTTGATCACGTTGCCGGCGTGGAAACCGGCCTTCACGGCGTCATCGGAGCCGGCGGCGAGCAGGGCCGGGGTGCCCTTCTCGGTCACGCTGGCAACAACACAGGCAACGGGACCGGCGACCTTCTGGTGCACGGTATCCCAAACGTTGCGCAGGTCGGCGGCCTCAAGGCCCTGGAGCTCAGCGACGACGAGCTTATAGCCGTCGAGCTCGACGGCACCCTCGATGGCGCTGGAGATAGCGTCGGAGGAGCCACCGGTCAGCGCCTTCTTGAGCTTGTTAGACGTCTCGCGCAGCTCGGCCTGCAGGTTCTCCACACGAGCGGGAACCTCGTCAACGCGGCACTTGAGCGCAGCGGCAGCGGCGTCAACGAGTGCCAGGCGGTCGGCCATGTAGTCGAGGGCGCCCTTAGAGGTAACGGCCTCGATACGGCGGACGTTCGAGCCCGTGGAGGACTCGGAGATAATCTTGAATAGGCCGATCTCGGCAGTGTTGGCAGCATGCGTACCACCGCAGAGCTCGCGGGAGAACGGCTGGTCCTCGGCGCCCACGGAAACGACGCGGACGACGTCGCCATACTTCTCGCCAAACAGGGCGACGGCGCCGGCGGCCTTGGCCTCGTCGATGCCCATGACGCGGGTCACGACCGGCTTAGATGCAAAAATCTGCTGGTTGACCAGGTCCTCAACAGCCTTGAGCTGCTCGGAGGACAGGGCCTCAAAGTGCGTGAAGTCAAAGCGCAGGTGCTCGGGCGTCACCAGCGAGCCGGCCTGAGAGACATGCTCGCCCAGGACGTGCTTAAGCGCGGCGTCAAGCAGGTGGGTGGCGGTGTGGTTGCGGCGCAGGAAGCCACGGCGCTCGGCGTCGAGCGCGGCGGTCACGGTAGCACCGACGGTCAGCGTGCCCTCGGCGACGTGCGCAACGTGGGCATACAGGCCGTTGTGGTTCTTGGTATCGGAAACGGTCAGCGAAACGCCCTCGGCGGAAAGCTCGCCGGCATCGCCTGCTGGCCGCCCATCTCGGCATAGAACGGGTGCGGTCGAGCACAACCTCAACATCCTCGCCCGCCGCAGCGGACTCGACGGACTCGCCGTTGCGCACGATGGCCACAACCTTGGCGCCCTCAATGACGTCGTTGTCGTAGCCGTCGAACTCGGTCGCAGCGACCTTGTCCGAAAGCTCGACCCACACATCGTTGAAGTGCCCCAGGCGTCGCCCTTAGCATTGGCGCGAGCACGGGCCTTCTGGTCCTCCATGCAAGCGGTAAAGCCGTCCATGTCGACGTCGTGGCCGGCGGTGCCGGCAATCTCGACGGTCAGGTCGATGGGGAAAACCAAAGGTGTCGTGCAGCTTAAAGGCAACGTCGCCCGGAAGGACAGCACCCTCGGCAAGCGCGGCCAGGGCCTCGTCCAGGTAGACGCGACCGTTGTCGAGCGTCGTGGAGAAACGCTCCTCCTCGGAAGCGACGATACCCTTGACGAGCGCGACGTTCTTGAGCAGCTCGGGATAGGCCTCGCCCATCTGGGCGTTGACCTCATCAATGAACTTGGTCAGGAAGGCGCCCTCGATGCCCAGCAGGCGACCGTGGAACACGGCACGGCGGAGCAGGCGGCGAAGGACGTACTCGCGACCCTCGTTACCGGGGAGAATGCCGTCCGAGATCATAAAGTCGACGGCACGAGAGTGATCCGCGATGATGCGCAGGGAGCGGCTGGCACCGGAGTAATCGTCGGCGTCATAGGTCTTGCCGCTGATCTTCTCGCCCAGCTTGATGAGGTGCTGCATCAGATCGCCGTCGTAATTAGCGGTCTTGTGCTGCATGATGGCGGCCATGCGCTCCAGACCCATGCCCGTATCGAGGTTGCGGTGCGGCAGCTCCGGCATGGAGCCATCCTCCTGGCGGTCGTACTGGGTAAACACGAGGTTCCAGAACTCAAGGAAGCGATCGCAGTCGCAGCCAGGCTTGCAGTCGGGGCTGCCGCAACCGACCTCCTCGCCCATGTCAAAGTAGATCTCAGAGCACGGACCGCAGGGACCGGTGGGGCCAGCGGCCCAGAAGTTGTCGTCCTCGCCCAAGCGGGAGATGTGGTCCTCGGCAACGCCCAGGGAGCGCCATACGTCATGGGTCTCGTCGTCCTCGGTAAAGACGGTGAAGTACAGGCGATCGAGCGGCAGCTTGAACTCCTTGGTGATGAGCTCAAAGGCCCAAGCGCAGGCCTGCTGCTTGGAGACGCCGCCAAAGGAGAAGTCGCCGAGCATCTCAAAGAAGGACAGGTGACGGCCGTCCTCGCCGATGCAATCGATGTCGTTGGTGCGGACGCACTTCTGGCAGGAGATCGCGCCGATCTCCTTCATGGTCTTCTTGCCCTGGTAGTACTCCTTAAACTGATTCATGCCGGCGTTGGCAAGCAACAGCGAAGGATCGTCGGGGACGAGGGACGAAGAAGGATAGAGCTTAAGACCGCGCTCCTCAAAGAAGTTGAGGAACTTAGAGCGAATCTCGGCCGTAGTCATTGACGGGTAGTCAGCACTCATAGAGGGAATCTCCTCGGTTTCACATCGAAACAGTTCAAACGTAACGATATTACCATCCCACCGCGCCTGTGCAAAAAAGAGGGCCGCCAAACAGCGACCCTCCAGCGAAAGTGCACGTTATTTAGTACTGTACGATCCTTTTAAAAAACTGTTTTTAGTAAAATACCGTATAAGACTCGACGGGAAGGAACGATCGATGAAAAGCAAACGATTTGTCCTGAATGCACTTCTGGTTGTAGCACTTTTAGCGCTTTTGGCTTTCTCCTGCTGGTACGCAAACCAACCAGCATTTGGCTACGTATTGTATGCAGTAATGTCCGGCGATAAAGCTTATTACACTCTACGCGCAATTGACGTTCTCTTTTTCTATGTAGCCGGCCCCTTATCAATCGCTTTGCTCGCGTTTCTTGTCATTTACAACTTCAAGAAACGCTAGCGGTGCCTACTTGGAATCCGAATCGTCCATGGAGCCGTCGATGCCGGTTTTGGTATCGTCGTCCGAGTTGGAGTCATCGTCCTTGGCGAAGGGATTCTTGAAAAAGCTCGTCGCATCGGGCTGCAGGCCCGAGAGCTTGATCCAGGGATTCTCGAGCTCGGGCTTGGGCATAGCCTGGGCCTCGGGCGCGGTCTCGTTGCCGATGAGCTCGGACTCGTAAATGAACGTATCGTCTCCAAGCGCGTCGTAGGCGGCGACCGGGTTGCCCTCGGCATCGCGATATGGCGTGCCCTTAAATACAGCGCCGTCGTATGCCACGAGCTGGCGACCGGTCTCGTTCTCAAAGTAGTACACGAAGATACCCTTCAGAGCCGCGCACAGCGGGATGGCGACCACCATGCCGATGGCGCCCATAAGCGCCGAACCGATAACGAGCGCCGTCAGGCTCATGACAGGATGCACCTGGACCGAGCTCTGCATGACCTTAGGCGAAATGACGTTGTCGGTGACGTTTTGAGCCACCATGGTCACGACAAGCGTCCACAATGCCAGCATAGGGCTGAACATAAAGCCAAGCACTGTGGCGATCGCTGCGCTCACCCAGGGACCAACGACCGGAACCAAGTGCATAATGCCCGTAAAGATGGCCATGAGTGCCGCATAGGGATGGCCGATGAGCGTAAAGCCGATAAAAGCGAGGATGCCACCGCAGATGGACGTCACGACCATGCCACGCATATAACCGCCGACCGAGCGTGAAAGGATGGCGACCATAAAGCGGTACGAGGTCTCCTTTTCCTGACCAATGATGGTGCAGACCTCGTGGTGCATACGGGGGTAGTCGCAGGCCAACCAATAGGCAAGCACCAAGCCAAGGAAGATGACGAACAGCTGCGAGGCCGTATTGGTAATGAGCGGGAATACACCGCGACCGAGCTCAGCGGCAATCTGAGACACATACTTCGATGCCACGGTAACGAGCGAAGAAAGATTGTCGTCCAGATAATCCTTGAGCGGCGTGTTGTTGAGCGTCTTGGCATGCGAGATCAACTCGTTGAGATCGCCGCCCGCAACGCGAAGCTGCTCAGGCAGGCGGCTCAAGACTTCCATAATCTGACCGAGCAAAATAGGCGACAAGATGCAGACAACACCAACGAGCACGGCAACGACAACAATGAGCGCGATGAGCGAACCGATGCCACGACCGACGCCGTGATGCTCGAGCCAATTGGTGATCGGCGACATCACAAAAGCGATAATGGAACCGACAGCTAGAAACTCGATAACCGGCGCCAGGATACCCATAAGGTTAAAGATGACGGCGGCGATGACAATGCAGCCGACGACGGCCCAAATGCGAAGCATCAGAATACGGGTATCGCGCAGCGTGCGGTCGGTCTGTTGGGGGTGCTCACTCATGAACGAACCATCACTCCGTCGGGGTCAATCTTGTCCTGAATCTTCTTAAGGGTACGGCGCAGCAGGCGCGAGACTTGCACCTGCGAGATACCCAGCTTCTTGGCGATCTCGATCTGGGTCATGCCCTTCACAAAGCGCAGCTCGATCACCTCGCGTTCGCGCGGCGAGAAATCGCGGATGGCTTCCTCGATTACCAGTCGGTCATCGGTAAAGTCGAGCTCGTTGTCGTCATCGGCATAGCGGTCGAGAATCGAGGGGGCGTCATCGGAATCGGACGCGCCAGGAGCCTCGATGGGTACCGAGGTATAGGCCGAAGACGATTCCATGGCCTCCAGCACCTCGTCAACGGTCACGCCCAGGTACTCAGCGATTTCTTCAACCTTAGGCGAGCGCTGCAATTCGTTGGTAAGCTTGTCGGTAGCCTGGTTAACCTTGGCAGAAAGCTCCTGCAGACGGCGCGGCACGCGCACACTCCAGCCCTTGTCGCGGAAGTGACGCTTGATCTCACCCAAGATGGTGGGCGTGGCAAACGTGGTGAACTCGAGTCCGCGCTCGGGATCAAAGCGGTCGATTGCCTTAAGCAGGCCCAAATAGCCAACCTGCATCAGGTCGTCGAGCGGCTCACCGCGGTTCTTAAATTTGTTGGCAAGAAACCTTACCAGGTTCATATGGGACATGACGAGTTGCTCACGTGCGTCCGGATCACCGGTCTCTTTGTAGCGACGAAACAGCTCGCGAGTTTTCTCCTTGTCCCAAGCGGTCTTACCGCTCCGGGAACGTTCGGTCATATTAGATATCCGCCTTGAGGTCGAGGGAAAGCGTCAGGGGCGCCGCAGTCTTTTCGTAGGAATCGCACACGCTCGCCAAAATGAGCTCCGCATACACAGCAGCCTGGTCGTCCTCGTCCACAGTCGCCTGATCGCCAAAGGTAAAGGTCATGCCAACGTGAGACTCGTCGACGTCAAATTTGATCGAAATGTCGTCGGAATCAACGGCCGTGCAGCCAAAGATGAAGGCCTCCTCGGCAGCCATACGGATATCCTCGATGCGATCGACGGACATGGAACACAGCGCGCCGACATTAGCCGCCGTCATGCGCACGAGGCGCGCCAGACGCGGATCCCCGGCAACAGTCAGCGTGATGGGGCAAGTTGCTTCGCTACTCATCGCAGGACTCCTCGGAGGTCTCGGCGGGCGTATAGGTGTAATACTGAGCAGGCTTGGCTGCGGGCTTCTGAGCCGCATCCGCACCATCGGCGGCCTCGTCCTCAGCCTCACCAATCAGAACGCGCTCGGTAGGCTGCTCGGCCTCGGTGGCGGCAGCGGCGAGCTTGCGATCGGCGTCGGCCGCGGGAGCCTTCACCTTGTTAAAGAGTTTCTGCACGGCACCGGCCGCAGAGTCGGTCACGCTCGACACAGCATTGCTGGCCTCGGCCATGCTGCCCGTAACCTCGGAAATGTCGCGAACCACGGCTTCAACCTCTACGAGATTAGAAGTCAGGGCGTCGACGGCGGTCTTGCTCGACTTGAGGAGCGGCTCAACCTGCGCCAGCGCAGGGGTGAGCTCATCGACAGCGCCATCGAGCTTTGCTACCACGGGCTGAGCCTCGGCGATGGTGTTGTTAAGGTCGCTCACGGTCTTATCGAGCGAATCAACGACGGCGCGGGTCTTTCGCAGCGTGAGCGCGAGCTCGATAACAGCCCACACACCGGCAACGGCGAGTAGCAGCAGGGCGATTTGAATGGGACTCATACAAGCCTCCCGAAGGAATCGAAATACAGACGCTTTTCATGGTACCCCAAAGAAGGGGAAAGATACCCAAAGGGAATGTGCGAGGTCCCAAGGACCTACTTGGGCGCATTGCCGCTACGGTCGCGCTCGCTTTGCTCTACACGCCACTCTTCCCAGCCGCGGCCCGCAGGCTGCCAGAACGCGCCGCGCTCCAGCCCTTCGGGCAAATAACGCTGATCGACCCAGCCTTCGGGATAATCATGCGGATACTTATACACACCGTATTCGTCGCTGCCCGGGCGATGACGATCGCGCAGATAACTCGGCACCTCGCGAAGCCCACTTGAATGGATATCGGCCAGCGCCGCATCGATCGAAGCCTCACACGCGTTGGATTTAGGCGCCAAGCACACATACAGAGCGGCCTGAGCAAGGTTAATGCGGCACTCGGGATACCCAATGACCTCGGCAGACTTAAACGCGGCATGCGCCACCAAAAGCGCCTGCGGGTCGGCGTTGCCAACGTCCTCAGAAGCCTGAATCATAATACGACGAGCGATAAACTTGGGATCCTCCCCTGCATCGATCATGCGCGCGAGCCAATAGATCGTGGCATCGGGGTCGCTACCGCGCATGGACTTGATGAACGCACTGATGATGTCGTAGTGCATGTCACCGTTTTTGTCGTACGAAAAGCCGCGACGCGGGTTGGCAATCTTCACGTCGTCAACAGTGATGGGATAGCTCTCCCCCGCCGCCGGCGCGGGCGTTCCCTCGGTATCGGGACGCGTGACGGCAATCTCGCTCGCAAGCTCAAGCGTCGTGAGCGCCGATCGAGCGTCACCCGCTGCCAGCGTGCAAATGGTCTTAACCGTATCCTCATCGGCCGAGAACTTACCGTTCAAACCCTGCGGCGCCTCGAGCGCACGCTCAATAAGCGTGGCGATATCCTCGTCTTTAAGATGCTCAAGTTCCACCACGCGACCGCGCGAGAGCAATGCCGAGTTGACCTCGAAGTACGGATTCTCCGTCGTGGCGCCAATCATAATGACGGTACGGTTCTCAACTGCATGCAGCAGGGCATCCTGCTGCGACTTGGAAAAGCGGTGAATCTCATCGATAAAAAGAATGGTGCGGCGGTCGTATGTATTCAGGCGCGTCTTAGCTTCGTCGATCACGCGACGAAGATCCTTTACGGTGCCCGTCACGGCGCTGACCTCGACAAACTCGCTCTTAGTATGGTTGGCGATAATATGTGCCAGCGTCGTCTTGCCCGTACCGGCCGGCCCATACAAAATCACACTCGACAGCACGTCGTGCTCAATTGCGGCACGCAACCACGAGCCCTTACCGACGGCCTTTTGCTGGCCCACATACTCGTCGAGCGAATTGGGGCGCATACGCACCGCAAGCGGCGCATTTTTAAAGGAACGCTCGCGCGTCGAGGCAGAAAAAAGGTCGTCCATAGCCATCCTGTGCGTCAATCGAAAACGTTTTCCACCAACAGTATACCGAATAAATACGAACTACCGTTCGTTAATATAGGTACGGTGCGGAAACTTCAATCCCGGGAACAGCTTGCTCGTGAGCTCGCAGAAATAGCCGTCCGTCATGCTCGCGATGTAATCCACCACCGCTTGATCCTTGTCGTCCTGCCAGGCATAGGTGCGATCGTAGTAGAAAAGCTGCCGCTCAATGCGAGAAATGTGGTGCTTAAAGATATACGAAGACTCGTCGCCTTCGTTTATATCCTGCAGGCAACGGTCGTAGAGCTTTTCGAAGGCCTCGCGCAGCTCCGCTTCGGAGTCGCCTTCAATGCCGCCCTTGCTATAGATCTTCTCGTAGTTCTCGCGCTTGGCTCGGCGGATCTCCTCAAACAGGTCCTCGCTCATCTCGATGCGTGGCTTACCATAGCTGTGCTCGACGATATCGATGGAGGCATGCGTAAGGATCCAGCTGTTGTATGCCCCGCCCAGGTCATCGTCAAAGGCGTCGGGTGACAGCAGACCCGCCGCAATGGCGTCTTGGCGATCGCGCCCCACGTAGGCAAGGATATCCGAGATGCGAACCACGCAGCCCTCGAGCGTCATGGGGCGCAGGCGCTCAATTGCGCTGTAACCTGTGGCAATGCAATCCTCAACCGTAAGGTCGAACTGGTCAAAGGAGCTCATGTCCGAAAGCTCAAACACACGCTGTTCGTACTCACCGTTGTGGCATAGCACGCCGTCGAGCGTCTGGAGCGACACGTTGCGGCCGTACAGCGCGTCGAGCACGCGGACCGACTGCACGTTATGGAAAAAATAACGACCCGTGCGCTCGTGATAGATATCGTTGAGGAATCGCTCACCGGCATGGCCAAAGGGCGTGTGACCCAAGTCGTGGCCTAAGCCAATCGCCTCGATCAGATCGCAGTTGAGCCCCAGGGCACGTCCGATATCGCGCGCGATGCGCGAAACAAGCTGCACGTGCAGGCCGCGACGCGACAGGTCGTCGTTGCTGCGAAAACTAAAGACCTGCGTTTTGCCTGCATAACGGGTGTATGCGGGCAGATGCAAAATCTTTTCGGTATCGCGCATAAATGCCGGACGCATGAGCGTGCCCACATCTGCGGCTCGATCGAAGCGTCGAATGACCTGGTCGTCACCACATCGATAGGGATTAACGACACCTGAGCCGCGGTCGGCGGCGATACGCCCGACCAACTCGGGCGACAACGCCGCGGGAATGCGATCCATACGCGCCTTAATGGCGGCTGTCTGTTGATTGGTTGCCATGGCATGCTCCTTAAAAAGGGCGCGCAAACGGTTACAGCGTACTACCCACAACCTCGATTATGGCAAATATCGGCACCAAAAACGGCAGCAATGGCAGGGAGCGCGATTTTGCGATGAGACAGGCGGCGGCAAGGGCCAGGAGCGCAGCCGCAAACGCGACGATACCACCCAAGGGATCGAAGGTACAAAGGGCAAAGAGCGCCTTGGCGTCCCCCATACCAATGCCGGGAGCATGGCGAACACGACGCCAAAGCGACTCAGTAAGCATAAGGGCAAGGTAGGCGATGGCAGCAAGACCGGCATGGTCAAGCGCCGTGTTAACGCCCTTGTCGAGCCAAACGCCTGCAAACGCCGCCACCGCACACGCGCCGGCAAGCTGATTGGGAAACCGTCGCTCACGGGCATCAATCGCCGCGCCGGCAAAGATGCAAATCCAAAACGGAATATAGACCATCTAACACCTCCTTGGGCAGCAGCTCAAACGCAAAAATCACCACAAAGGTGCCTGTCCCCTTTGTGGTGGTTTTGATGATGGTTATTTGGCGCCTTGCATGACCTCGTCGAGGGTAACACTTACGGCGTGCTGCGTCGGCACCCAGTCGACCTTTAGGAACAGAGCAGCCACCGTAATGGGGATATAGCTGAACATAAAGATCGGGAAGGTAAACAGGTTGGTCACCAGACGCCACTTTTGCGCGCAGTGAATATGCTTGTACTCAAAGATGGTCGTAAGGAGCGCCAGGATAAAGAAGGTCAGGTACATCATCGCGAAGGTCATAATGAGCGAGGCGGCACAAGCCTGCATCTCGACCTCGGTGGCCAAGAAGCCGTGCGAAAGCCCGCCCACGATGAGGAACGTCGCATTGGCGAGCATCGAGATCAGCGACAGCAGCATGCCGGGCGCGATGGTCATAAACATGTCGTAGGCGGCAAAGCGATGATAGCGGAAGGTCGATTTGACCAGATGCTTACCATAGGTAAAGAACACCTGGTAGAAGCCCTTAGTCCAACGCATACGCTGTTTCCAGGACGCCTTAAATGTCACGGGCTGTTCGTCAAAGAACTCCGCAGGTGCATAGCCAATGCGAATGCCGTGGATGGCGCAGAACGTGGTGAACTGAATGTCCTCAGTCAGCGTGTGGAACTGCCAGCCGTGCATACCCTCGATTACGCTGGCGGAAATGAGATAGCCCGAACCCGATACGGCGCAAGACGTCTTACAGATATTACGCGCGTTGTTGAGAAAGCGCGCCTCGCGCAGATACCACGTGGCGTTGGCCGCCGAGATCCACGAGCTGCCGAAGTTCTTAGAGTTGCGATAGCTCGTGACCACATGGAAGCCCTGGTCAAAGGCATCGTTCATTTTGGACACGTAATCGCGGGCGATGACGTTATCGGCATCGAAAATAAAATAGCCCTCAAAGGTATCGGGATACTCGTTGAGAATGCGGTCGAAGCCAAAGTCCATGACCCAGCTCTTGCCCTTGCGGGCGAGGTCATTGCGCTCATAGACGATGGCGCCCGCCTCGCGCGCGAGCTGCGCCGTATTATCGGTGCAGGCATCGGCGACCACAAAGACCTCGATAAGCTCGGACGGATAATCCTGATCCTTGATGGAGCGAACGAGGTTGGCGATCACGGCTTCCTCGTTATGCGCCGCGATAAAGAAGGCATACCGGTGGAGTTTTTTGGCCTTGGGAGGCGCGACCTCGCCACGAAGAGCACCAATGACAAAGAAGACCACCTGGTACAGAAAGCAGACCGTGAGCAGCGTGACGACAATCTGGTTGAAGATCACGATGGGTGTGTTGGTTTGTAAAAAGGCGAGCATGCAGGCTCCCAGCAACGCGTTACGTAAACAACCGTATATCTTACCGCAGGCTTACCGAGTTCAAGAAACCACCTAATACTAGCTAGGCTTCGAGCAGACCGAGCTGCGGGACGATTTCGTCACCGGCGGCAGTGCGGCCAAGCGAACGAGGGGCCAGATCATCCAGAACCGCCGCAAAATCCCACGGCAGCTCGTCACGGCACTCAATGCGCTCCCCCGTCACGGGATGATCGAACGCCACGCGCCAAGAATGCAGGAACTGCCTGGTCAGGCCCTGATCGGCGCGCGCATCGCACTTACCGTAGAGCGGATCGCCCACGCAGGCGTGGTTGATATGGCGCATATGCACGCGAATCTGATGCGTGCGGCCGGTAAACAGGTGGCACTCGACAAGCGTGTAGCCGTCGTCGAAACGCGTGGAATCAAAGCGCTCAAGCACTTTGAAGGTCGTGATGGCCTGACGGGCAAAGGGGTCATCGGAAACCGCCATCTTCACGCGGTCGCGCGTCGATCGGGCAATACCAGTGTTGACAGTGCCCTCATCCATGGCGATGTGCCCGTGAACGAGCGTGATATAGCGACGGTCGAGCGTGCGCGTGCGGATGAGATTTTGAAGCGCGCGCTGGGTGTCGTCGTCTTTTGCCGCGAGCATAAGGCCCGAGGTATCGCGATCCAGGCGATGCACGATGCCGGGGCGGTCCTCACCCTGCACGGTACCAAGATGATCGATGCCGCAGTGGTAGACCAGAGCGTTCGCAAGGGTGCCGCTCTCGTGGCCGTGGGCGGGATGGCACACCAGGCCGCGCTGCTTGGAGAGCACGATGAGGTAGTCGTCCTCGTAGCGGATATCGAGGGGAATGGCCTCGGGAATCACGTCGGTCGGATCGTGCGGCTCGGGCAAGTCGACCGAGATGCGGTCGCCGGCGCGCACAGCATACTTTTTTGACAGGCAGGTCTCGCCGTTGACGGCAACGGCGCCTCCCTCGATCAAGTGCGCGCAGGCAGAGCGTGTGGGACAGCCATCGTTGGCGCCCAGATAGGCGTCAAGACGCTGACCAGCGGAATCGTCGGCAACAAGAATATGGATGTCGGCCATTAGCGCTCATTCCTTTCGCGAATCTTGCGGGCACGCTCCCCACGCTGCTTGGCTTTGCGTTTGGCGCGAGCCTCATCACGAGCGTTGAGTTCGGCGGTCGCATCGACCTCGCGAGCGGCGGGGCTCAAGAACATGTAACCGATGAGCGCCAGCACGACGCCGACCGTAATGCCGATATCGGCTACATTAAAAACGGGGAAGTCGATGAAGGTGGTGGCAATAAAATCGGTCACGAAGCCCATGGTCAGGCGATCGATAGCGTTGCCGACGGCGCCGCCCGCAACCATGGCCATGCCCACAACCTCAAGATGGGCGAGCTGGGGTGCACGAACGAGGTACACGGCAATAGCGATAATGACTGCCAACGCCAGCACGGCAAACGCGATGCCATGCCCCTCGCCCATGCTAAAGGCGGCTCCGATATTGCGAATAAACAGAAAATCGATCACGCCGGGGATAACGGTCACATGCAGAGCATCGCCCACGGCACGAACCGCAAGCTTGGTCAGCTGGTCAACAAGCAACACAACGAGCGCCACCCCGCCAGCAACACCTAACCGCCAACGCAAAGCCGGCGTCATATCCGCACCACGACCCAAAGAAATCCCCTACCCTCAAGAATAATCGAATTCCGTTTAACGCAGTAGATAATCATACATTGACGCAAGCAAGAAGCGACAAATCTCCCAAGAACGGAAACACCGCAGGTAGAGCATAAATGAGCGAGCAGGTCGCATTTGAGACAAGATGACGTGAAATGAAAGGGCGCTGACCTTTCGGTCGCGCCCTTGAAATTGAACGTCAGATTGTCCAAATGCGGCCCGCGCAGCGTCGGTAGGTTACGGCGTTCTACGAACGCCGTAACCTACAAAGCGTCAGCGCAGCGCTTGCAGATATGCGCGTGGCCGTTGTACTCGCCGACAGTGGTGCGATAGTTCCAGCAACGGTCGCAGCACTCGCCCTCGGCAGCCTCAATAGCAACGGAAAGCTCCTCGCCCTGGGTCAGCTCAACATCGGAGACGATGTAGAACTCGGCCAGGTCGACGGCTTTGTCGCCGGTCAACAGCGCATACATCTCGGCGGGAACGACCGCCTTGACGCGAACCTGCTGGCTCTTGGTGAAGGTGCCGGCAGAACGGGCATCCTCAAGGGCCTTGGTCACGGCGCTACGGAGCTCGAGCGAAGCCTCGAGCACGCCCTCAAACTCATTGGCCTCGTCGACCGTGATAGGCGACTTGTACCAATCGAGCAGCGCGGCGTACTTCTGGTGATCGACGCAGCCGGCGGGCGCATAGGCCATGGCCTCGTCGACGGTGTAGGGCAAGATCGGCTGCAGATCGCGCATGAGCATCGAGAAGAGCTCGGCGAGCACGGTCTGAGCGCTGCGGCGCTCGAGCGAGCCGGGCTTCTCGCAGTACAGACGATCCTTCAGGGCGTCGAGGTACACGTTGGAGAGCTCGGTAACCACAAAGTCGTAAAGCGCACGGTAGGCGCGCGGGAACTCGTAGCAGGAGTAAGCGTCGTCGACCTCGGCCTGGACCTGGGTCAGGCGGGCAACCATGAGCTTGTCGAGCGGCAGCAGGTCGGCAAAGGCGACACCGTCGGTCTCGGGCTCAAACTGACCCTCGAGCTCGGAGAGCAGGAAGCGCAGCGTGTTGCGGAAACGGCGGTAGGCATCGGACGTACGAGCGAGAATCTCGTGGTCGATGGAAACGTCGGAGCTGGTGTCGACCGAGGCGACCCACAGGCGGATGATGTCGGCGCCCATCTCGTCGCAGACCTTGTTGGGGTCGATGACGTTGCCGAGCGACTTGGACATCTTGCGGCCCTGACCGTCGAGCGTGAAGCCCTGCGAGACGACTGCCTTGTACGGAGCATGGCCGTTGGCGCCCACAGAGGTGAGCAGCGAGCTCTGGAACCAACCGCGGTGCTGGTCGGAGCCTTCGAGATACACGTCAGCCGGGTACTCAAGCTCGGGGCGATACTCGCAGACGGCCTTCCAGGAGACGCCGGAATCCCACCACACGTCGAGGATGTCCTTATCGGCCTTGAGGTGATGGCCGCCGCACTTGGGGCAGACGCAGGCCTCGCCCAGGTAGCTCTCGGGAGCGTCGGTGAACCAGGCGTCGGAGCCCTTCTCGTGGAAGAGCTTGATGACGGCGTCGAGCGTGGCATCATTCATGACCTTCTCGCCGCAGTCGGCGCAGGTGTAGCTGGGGATAGGCACGCCCCAGTTGCGCTGACGGCTGATGCACCAGTCGGGACGCTGCTCGACCATGGCACCGATGCGGTTGGCCGCGTGGGCCGGATACCACTTGACGTTCTCGCGGACCTCTTTGCCAGCCTGCTCGCGCAAACCGGTCTTGTCCATCGAGACAAACCACTGGTCGGTAGCACGGAAGAGCACCGGGTGCTTGCAGCGCCAGCAGTGCGGATAGCTGTGCGTGATCTTCTTCTCGAGAACCAGGGTGCCGCGCTCGCGCAGGAACTCGATGATATGCGGGTTGGCCTCATCGGTATCCATACCGCTGAAGGGACCACCGGTGCCAAACTCCTCGCCGGTGTAGAACTTGCCGTCGTCATCGACCGGCATGCAGATGTCGGTGATGCCCTCCTTGAGGCAGGCGAAGTAGTCGTCGACGCCGTGGCCAGGCGAGTTGTGGACGATACCGGTACCGTCGTCGACACCGACGTAATCGGCCAGCAGCGCCACGCCCTCAACACCGTCAAAGATCGGCTGCTTGTAGTGGATGTGGTGGAAGGTCTCAGCGGGAACCACATAGGGCTTGCCGGCGACCATAACCGGGGTGTACTCCCAGCCAAACTCCTCGCAGCACTTGGGAGCCAGGTCCTCGAGCATGACCTCGGCACGGCCATCGTGCTCAACGGCGACATAGGCGGCGCCGGGCTTAAGGGAAACGGCCTGGTCGGAGGGGATGGTCCACGGCGTGGTCGTCCAGATGATAAAGTCGACCGGACCGTCGAAGTTCTCTAGGCCGGCGGGCTTGGAGGTCATCTCAAAGCGCACGAAGATGGAGGGGCTCGTCTCGTCGGAGTACTCAATCTCGGCCTCGGCCAGCGCGGTGTGGCAGTGCTTGCACCAGTGAACCGGCTTGTGGCCGCGATAGATCATGCCCTTATCGAACATGGCCTTGAAGACCTCGATGTCGGCGGCATCGTGCTGGTGATAGAGCGTCAGATAGGGGTTATCCCAGTCGCCGAGCACGCCCAGACGACGGAAACCGGCCTTCTGCAGCTCGATGTTCTCAACAGCGAACTCGTTGCAGAGCTCACGAATCTTGGCCGTGGGGGTCTGGTTGAACTTCTCGGTGCCGAGCTTCTCCTCGACCTTGTGCTCGATCGGCTGACCATGGCAGTCCCAACCGGGGACATAGGGAACCTCATAGCCCTGCATCATCCAGTAGCGGTTGATCATGTCCTTGGAGATCTTGTTCATGGCATGGCCGATGTGGATCGGGCCGTTGGCGTACGGAGGACCGTCGTGCAGCACGAACTTCTTGTGACCCTCGTTCTTCTTCAGAACCTGCTCGTAGACCTTGTTGTCCTGCCAGTCCTTGAGTCGCTTGGGCTCGGACTTGGAAAGACCGGCACGCATGGGAAATCCGGTTTTGGGCAGATTCATCGTCTGCTTGTACTCGTTTGCCACGGTACCCCTTTCTTGACATGGGCGCGCACGCCCTCTGGGCACCAAAAAAGCGCCCGTCCCTACAAGCTGGGACGAAGCGCCACAAAACGGGCTGCACGCCCGCAAAAGCTCTTCGCTTAACCACCCAGCTTAGATGCCCTCGCCCGCGTATTCGCGCGCTCGCATCCGTTACTCGGCTGGCCTGTATCGACGACCATCTCGGCGATATCTACTAAGACGCGACTGTGCGGCGCGCCCGTTGGGACCGCAGCTCCGGGGTGATTTTCATCGGTCGCATGCACGGGTTCTCAGCGCTTCCCGCTCTCTGTAGCATGCGGACGGCCGACTACTCGCCCCCATCAACGCTTATGCGCTGTATCGTAGCACGGTCACCGCCAGCGAAAAACCCTCAACACTGGTTTTATACGTTCGAAATTTCTTGCGGCCATGGACCTTCTCTTGGAGCAAAATACCTGTAAGCACTTTATCGAGCGAAAGAAGGCTGCCATGCGCACAATCGGAATGAGTGATTACACCGTCGGCGAAGACTGCTTTGACGAGCTGCCCGGAGCACTGGCCGAGTACGGAGCGACCAAGGTCGCCATTATTGGCGGCAAACGTGCACTAGCCGCAGCCCTTCCCGGAATCGAAGCCGCGCTGGCAGGCACCGACGTCGAGATTCTGGAGACGCGCGTCTACGGCACCAACAGCACGCGGGCCAATATCGCCAAGGTCGTGAACTCCCCCGCTTGCCAGCAGGCAGACGTGCTTATCGCCTGTGGCGGCGGCAAGGCACTCGACACCGTCAAGACGGCGGCCATCGAGCTCAAGAAGATCGTCTTTACCGTGCCGACGATTTGCTCTAACTGCTCGGCCGCGACCGCCATTGCCGTTGTCTACAACGACGATGGATCGCTCGAGGGCTATTCGTACCCCAACCGACCGGCGCACATCTTCATCAACCCCAAGATCATCGCCGAGGCACCGGCAGAATACTTCTGGGCCGGCGTGGGCGATGCCCTGTCTAAGCAGCCCGAGGTCGAGTACGCCACGAGCGCCGGCAACCTGGAGCACACCGCCGGTCTTGGCCTGGCACTCGCCCACACCTGCTCCGAACCGCTATTTACCTATGGCGTCCAGGGTCTTGAGGACGTGCGCCAGAACCTGTCGAGCGAGGCCGTCAAGCAGATCGCGCTCGATATCGTGGTCAACACGGGCTATGTCTCGAACCTGACCAACCAGAACGATTACTACTACAACTCAAGTGTGGCGCACGCGTTCTACAACGCCACCTGCAGCATTCCGCGTGAGGGCACCTACCTGCACGGCGAGGTCGTAAGCCTGGGCGTGCTCGTGCTGTTTGCCTATACGGGAAAGACCGAGAACCTTGAGCGCTACGCTGCCTTTAACAAGCAGATGGGGCTGCCCGTGACGCTTGAGCAGGTCGGGCTTTCCGAGTCCGATATCCCAGCCCTGTGCGAGTACGCGCATGCCACCAACGAGTGGAAGCAGGGCAACCCTGAGCCCTTCACCGACGAGAAGTTCGCCGCCGCCATCAAGGCCGCCGACGCTTACGGCCACACGCTCTAGGCCTAACCCAAAACCACCACAAAGGGGACAGGCACCTTTGTGGTGGTTTTTTATTGCTCAAGTATTTTGGGGTCGAACTCGCTAGCCGGAATCACACGGTACCCGTGACGCAGCAACAGATCGACGAAAACGCCGTTGCCCGCGGTGAGCGTACCGCTAAAGGTGCCGTCGTAGATGCGACCCGCGCCGCACGAGGGGCTGCGGTCCTGCAAGATGCACGCAGCAATCTCGGAAGGGCCGCCCGCCTGCTCGCACATGTCGAGCGCACGTTGAGCGCCCAGGCGGAATTCCCGGTCAACGGACACGCCCTCGCAGGTACGGACCTCGCCGTTCACGATCTCGGACGGCTTGCGCGGCGTCGGAAGACCGCCAAAAACCTCGGGGCACACCAACAGGACCTCGGTTCCCGTGCGCTCGCAAGCCTCGACCAGCTCGCGAAGGTAGTTGTCGAGCCCGTTATACTTGCAGCCCTCGCCCATCAAACAGGCACTCACCACGATCTTCATACATATCCCTCCCAAGCAAAACGCCCCATTTGAGATAGGCACTCAAATGGGGCGTCGATATTTACTGACCCGAATGCAACGCTACTGCTGCTTAGGCATCAGCGGATTCTCGCGCGTGAGGAGATTCATAAACTCCTCGCCCGTGATCGTCTCCTTCTTGTACAGATAACGAGCCAGCTCATGGAGCTTAAACTTGTTCTCCTTCAGGATCTGCAGGGCGCGATCATGCGCGTCCTCGATCAGCTTGGCGACAATCGCGTCCACGCGCTCGGCCGTGCCGGGGGCGCAGGTGAGCGACGTATCCTGGTTGAGGTACGCGTTCTGCACGGTACCGAGCGCCATCATGCCAAACTCGTCGGACATACCAAAACGCGTCACCATGTTGCGGGCGAGCTTGGTGGCCTGCTCGATATCGTTGGCAGCACCAGTCGTCATCTCGCCAAAGATGAGCTCCTCGGCGGCACGTCCACCACAGTAGACGGCGAGCTTGTCCAGCACCTCCTGGCGCGTGGTCAGGAAGCGCTCGTCCTCCTCGACCTGCATGGTGTAGCCAAGAGCGCCACTCGTGCGTGGCACAATGGTGATCTTGGTGACCGGCGCAGAGCCCTTCTGGCGAGCGGCAACGATAGCATGGCCGATCTCGTGGTAGGACACCACCTGCTTCTCATGGTCGGACAGCACCGTTGATTTGCGCTGCTGGCCGGCGATGACGACCTCCACCGACTCCTCAAAATCGTCCTGCGTGGCGCGCTTGCGGCCCTCGCGAACGGCACGCAGGGCGCCCTCGTTGATGATGTTGGCCAGATCGGCACCCGAGGCACCGGGCGTGGCGCGGGCAATCGCGGTCAGGTCAATCGGCGGCTGTGTCTTCACGCTCTTGGCATGCAGCTCGAGGATGTTCTTGCGGCCAGTCAGGTCGGGCAGCTCAACGGGAATGCGGCGGTCAAAACGACCGGGGCGCAGCAGGGCGGGATCGAGGCTGTCGGGACGGTTGGTCGCAGCGAGGACGACGATGCCCTTGTGGTTATCGAAGCCGTCCATCTCGGTCAGCAGCTGGTTGAGCGTCTGCTCGCGCTCGTCGTTGCCACTAAAGCCGCCGCCATCGCGCTTCTTGCCGATGGTATCGATCTCATCGATAAAGACGATACACGGGGCCTTTTCCTTGGCCTGCTTAAACAGGTCACGAACCTTGGCGGCACCGCGGCCGACGAACATCTCGACGAACTCAGAACCCGAAATGCTAAAGAACGGCACGCCCGCCTCGCCGGCAACAGCCTTGGCGAGCAGGGTTTTACCGGTACCCGGAGGACCGACAAGGAGAGCACCGCGCGGAAGCTTGGCGCCGATCTCCTCGTAGCGCTGCGGATTTTCCAGAAAGTCGACGACCTCCTTGAGGGACTCCTTGGCCTCTTCCTGGCCGGCGACGTCCTTAAAGGTCACGCCAACATCCTTGGAGGCAATCACGCGAGCGCCGGACTTGCCCAGTCCGCCGCCGCCAAAGCCGCCGCCAAAGTTCATAGACGGGCCGTCATCGCCCATAGCCTTCTTCATACGGCGGTTGAGCCACCAACCGATCAGGAAGAAGATGGCCATGGGAAGAATAAGCGTAAGCAGGTAGTAGGTCATCAGACCCGAGTTTTTATCGGGAACGACCGACTCCAGGGACGCACCGGATTCAAGCACACGATCGGTAAAGCCCGCGTCATTCGGCACACCGGTCGTCTTGTAGGCGATGTTCTCGTCCTCACCCTTCTTGGTGTAATAAATGGTGTAATCGTCGGTATTGTACTCGACCTTGTCGACACTCTTCTTATCGAGCGCTTTGACAAACGTCGAGTAATCGGTCTTCGTAATCTGCTGCGTGTGACCGATGTTGGGGAACAGAACGGTCGAGAGCACGAGGTAGACGACGAAGGCGATGAGCACGTAGAGGATCATATTCCGTCTACGTTTGTTGTCATCCATCTCCATCTGCTTGAACTCCATCTACTGGGGTTGATAATGCTATCTAGAATACCCAACCCGGACGGCGATAAACCGACGCCGGGCACGAAAGGACAGAGATGGCATCACTGGAAGTCGGCAAGGTTCAGATCTATACGGGCGACGGCAAGGGCAAAACCACGGCTGCGCTGGGATTGGCGATGCGCGCCACAGGTTATGGGCTCGACGTACTCATGCTGCAGTTTGCCAAGAAGCTGCACTGCGCCGAGCATGATGCGGCGCCACGCCTGGGGCTGCGAATTGTACAGGCCGATCGCAACACGCCCGAGGCTTGCGCCGAGCAGATCATGGAACTTGCACGCGAACAGATCTCGCAGGTCGACGTGCTCATTTTGGACGAACTCGGCGAGGCCATGCGACGGGGCTTTGTGACGCGCGAGGATGTCGAATCGTTGATCGCGATAAAGCCCGCCACCACGGAGCTCGTGCTCACCGGCCGAGGCCTGCTGCCACTGGCCGACCTTGCAGACCTAGTAACCGAAATGCGCCCCGTCAAACACTACTTCGACGAAGGCCTCCTAGCCCGCCAAGGCATCGAATACTAATTGATCCGAAGGGGACGGAGGAAAACGGATCATTTCGCCTTATCGCCGGGCCAATGATCCGTTTTCCTCCGTCCCCTACGGGTCATTAGGCAGTGGCGCGGCCGAGCCAGTTGCCGCTATGGTGGTAGATGGTGAACATCGTGGCCGTGATGAGCCAGGTTACGGGGTAAACCAGCAGCAGGTGCTCAAGCGACGGATCGAACGGCATAATCGCAAACACCCAGATCACCCTGAGCACGACAGTGCCAAAAATCGTGAGCAGCATGGGCTGCAAGCTAACGCCGGCACCGCGAATGGAGCCCGACGCGTTTTCGATAATCGAGAAGATCGCGTAGAACGGCGCGATAAAATGAAGGATCGTCGTGGTGTACGCCGAAATCGAAGCATCGTCGACAAACAGACGCGACAGAGGACCCGAGAACACCAGCAGCACGGCAGACAGGCCACCAATGAGCATAAACGACAGCACGAGCGACGTATGGTAGCCCTTTCGCATGCGCTCGTAGTTGCGCGCGCCAAAGTTCTGTGCCGAGAACGTGGTGATCGACACGCCAAGCGCCTCGGTAACCATCCAGACAATGCCATCCAGGCGGCCCGAAAGACCCCAAGCCGTGGTGACATCGGCGCCAAACGAGTTGACCGACACCTGAATCAAAACGTTGGAAATCGAATACGCAGCAGACTGAAAGCCAAGCGGCAGACCACACGAGATCATGCTCTTACAAATGCCCGGATCAATGCCGAGCTTGGACAGCGAAAGCCGCCACGCACCCGGTGCGTGCATCATACGAATCACGATCATCGTGGCGTTGGAGCAAATGGTCAGCGCCACCGCGATGCCGCAGCCCAGAGCCTCCATATGAAGCACGGCAACGAAGATGACATCCAGCACCGCATTAACAAGGCAGCCGGAAGCGATGATCACAGCAGGCCCGCGCGTGTCGCCCACGGCGCGCAGCAGTGCCGTTCCCATATTGAGCAGCAGCGCCGCAACCATGGCGGCAAAATAGCAACGAGCATAGGCCGCGCCCTCGGCCAATAGTTCATGCGGCGTGTTCATAAGCACCAGCATGGGCTCAACGAACACTATGCCAAGAATCGAGAAAACGATACCGCCCACCAGCGCGAGCGTCATGGCCGTATGGACCGAACGGCTCAGCCGGTCATCATCGTGCTGGCCATAATACTGACCAGTAATGACTGCGCAGCCGGCGCCGACGCCAACGCAAAAGCCAATGCAGAGCTCGGTGAGCACCATCGTGGCTTGAATGCCACCCAGTGCGAGCTTGCCGCCAAACTGACCGACGATATAGGTACCGATAAGCGTGTATGCCTGCTGAAAAAACGAACTAAAGAAGATGGGAACGCACAGCGACAGCAGCTGCTGCCAAATGACGCCCTGCGTTACATCGATAGACGTAGATTTCTTAGCCACACGCCCTCCCCACAAGTGCACGTCAACCGACAAAACAGCAAATTAAGACAAAGCCAATACCAGCTTAGCACCGACCGGCGTCGACCGAAACACCCCGAATCAGAGCCCGGTGCGAACTATCTACCTAGCGATACAGCCCCGGCTGGTAGTGATACTCGTTGCTCACGTGCGGGCACAGCTGCCAAAAGGCGACGGCACTCGCCGCAGCCACGTTAAGCGAATCAACCCCGTGCGCCATCGGAATGCGCACGGCCCGGTCACAGCCCGCGATAGTCTTGGCGCCCAGGCCGGCGCCCTCGGTGCCCATAAAGATCGCCAGGCGATCAATCTCCTGCAGCACGGGATCGTCCAGCGAAACGGAATCATCCGTCAACGCCATGGCGACACAGGAAAACCTGGCATTGTGCAGCGCAGCCAGGCCATCGTGCGGCCATACGCGCGCCTCGCTGCCAATACGCGTCCACGGCACCTGAAACACCGTGCCCATGCTCACACGGGCAGAACGACGATATAGCGGATCACAACACGTAGGGCTCACCAGAATACCGTCGACATTCAACGCCGCCGCCGAGCGGAAAATCGCGCCCACATTGGTATGGTCGACAATGCCCTCAAGCACGCACACGCGCACCGGACGCTCCCCCGCAGCTTTTACGACGCCGCCCAAAAACTCATCAACCGGAATCTGTCGCGGGCGACGAAACGCCGCGAGCGCACCGCGCGTCACGTTAAAGCCCGTCAACTGCTCCATGAGCTCCATGGAGGCCACGAACACAGGAACCGGACCTGCGCCCTCGCGCACAACCAGGCGCTCAAACAGCGGCATCATCTGGTCGAGCCAGCGTTCGCCCAAAAGAAAGCTCACCGGCTCGTATCCGGCACGCACCGCGCGCTCAATAACCTTGGCACTCTCGGCGATAAAGATGCCCTTTTGCGGCTCCAGCACGCAGCGCAGCTCGCGCTCGGTCAGTCGCACGTAGGCATCGAGCCGCTCGTCCTCGAGCGAATCAATTCGCAGCACCTCAACGGCATCAGTCATAGCAGCCTGCCCGCACCCTTCTTTACAGCACATCTATACCAAACGAGGCGACGCTAAGCGCCGCCCCATACATTCAATCAACCCGATAATACCGTTCACGCCAGGCGATTTACGCCTCAACGCGACGATACGTCACGAACTCATAATCGACACCCTCGTCGCCCTCGCCCGAGGCAATCGTGGCAACACCGCCACGCCACGCAATCTCCCACGCGGGATCGGCGTCCAAATCGGGAAAGTACGTGTCCACGGCATGAGTGCAATGGTTGTGCGTGACCTCGGCCTCGGCGCAATACGGCAAAAACTGCCGATACACCTCGCCGCCACCGATCACCCAGGCAACGGGCTCATCGGCAACCGCGGCGAGCGCCTCGTCGATACTATGCACCACGTCGACGCCCTCGGGGGCAAAGCTCTCGTCGCGGGTAAGCACGATATTGCGGCGGTTCTTGAGCGGACGCCCGCCGGGAAAACTCAGCAGGGTCTTGCGCCCCATAATGACCGGGCAACCTTTGGTGCACGCCACAAAATGGCGCATGTCAGCACGATTGGACACCACCATGTCGCCCTCGCACCCAATGCCCCAATCGTCACACACAGCAACGATGGCAGAAAGCTTACACGTCATGAGCGCCACCTACACCGCAATGGGAATGTTCTTGACCTGCGGGCCGTGCTCGTAGCCCTCCACAATCAGGTCGTCGGTCGTAAACGCATAGAAATCGTGCACGTCGGGGTTAAGCGTTACCTTAGGCGCCGCAAACTGCGGACGCTCGATAAGCTCGCGGACGATATCGACATGACGGTCGTAGATATGGGCGTCGGCGATCACATGCAGCAGCTCGCCGGGAATCATATCGACCGACTGCGCGACCATCATCAGCAAAATGGCGTACTGGCACACGTTCCAGTTGTTCGCGGCCAAAATGTCCTGGCTGCGCTGGTTGAGAATCATGTTGAGTGTAGGCTTATCGTCCTGCGGGCGCTGCGTGACGTTATAGGTCACGCTGTACGCGCACGGGTACAGGTGCATCTCGGACAGGTCGCTAAACACATAGGTGTTCGTCATAATGCGGCGGCTGTACGGCGTGTGCTTAAGGTCGTACAGCACACGGTCCATCTGGTCGAAATCGCCCTCGGGATAATGGCTCTTCTGCCCAATCTGGTACCCGTAGGCCTTGCCGATGGAGCCGGTCTCGTCGGCCCACTCATCCCAAATATGGCTGTTGAGGTCATGCACGTTATTGGACTTCTTTTGATAGATCCACAGGATCTCGTCCATGGCAGACTTAAGCGCCGTGCGACGCAGGGTGAGCGCGGGGAACTCCTCACGCAGATCGTAGCGTGCCGTAACGCCAAAGTTTTTAATGGTATAGGCAGGGGTGCCGTCCTCCCACACCGGGCGGACCTTTTGGCCCTCGGTGGTGGTGCCATGGTCCAAAATATCGCGGCACATGGCTACAAACTGTTGATCAGCCTTGCTCATTGACCCTCCTGTCAGTCGCCTACAAGCGAGATTCATTGTAGCCCAGGCACGCGCGGCCCCACAGCCCAAACATAAGCCCTCATTTTCTGACATATGCCAAAAATGCCTTGCACGGTTCCGCTCGAGCGTTATCTTATTGTTGACATATGTCAGATTTGGAGGGTGTATGGCTGGAAGACGCGAGAAACTACGCCGCGTAAGGGATCATCCCCGAATATCGCGGTTTTACCCCCGACGGCCCTTGCCAGCGGAGATCGCCATCGACATGACGGTCGACGAGCTCGAGGTCCTGCGCCTATGCGACCTGGAAGGCCTCAATCAGGAGGAAGTCGCCCAGTGCATGGGCATTGCCCGCGCCACGGTGGCGGCAATCTGCAGCCGCGCACATTGCAAGGTGGCAAACGCGCTGGTCAATGGACGGTCGATCGTCATCGAAGGCGGCAATATCGCATACTCCCCCATCACCACGACGACGGCCGCATGGCCAGCAAAGGAGGTCGGCACCATGAGGGTGGCAACGACGTACGACAACGGCAACATCTTTATGCACTTTGGCCGCAGCGAGCAGTTCAAGATCTATGACATCCAGGACGGCAAGGTGCTCAACGAGCAGGTCGTAGGCACCGGCGGCACCGGTCACGGTGCATTGGCAGGTCTACTTGCCAACGGTGGCGTCGACACGCTCATCTGCGGCGGTATCGGCGGCGGGGCCATCAACGCGCTCACCCAGGCCGGCATCACGGTCTATGCGGGCGCCCAGGGCAGCTGCGACGCCTGCGTCGAGGCCCTCATTGCAGGCACGCTCGCTCAGACCGGCGAGGCCACCTGCGACTGCCATGGTCATGACCACGAGCACACTTATGAGCATGGCGAGTCCTGCGGCTGCCACGGCCATCACGACCACGACGGACATGAGGGCTGCAGCTGCCACTAGTGGCAAGCACCGCGGCGTCAACACGCTTCCGCGCGTGCGACAACCTGCGAACGAACGGCGAAGGCCGCCTGGAATACCATCCAGGCGGCCTTCGCCGTTGTCGACTCAATCAAGCCGTTACTTCTTATTGCGCATCTGCGCTTCCATCTGGCGCAGCAGGTCCATATCGGACTTGGGGCCGCCCGCTCCCAGGCCACCCATACCGCCAAGACCCATGGCATCCAGACCGGGAATATTGGGCATGCGCATCTTTTTGCCCTTCTTGCCCTTTTTGCCCTTCTTGCCGCTAGCCTGCGCCTGATTGGCCATCGTGCGCATGCGGCCCATCATCTTATTCATCTCGCCCCACTGCTTCATAAGGCTGTTGACCTCGGTGGGGGTTACGCCGGCTCCCTTGGCAATGCGGGCGCGGCGCTGGCCGTTGATAATGGAGGGACGCAGGCGCTCCTCCTTGGTCATCGACATGATGATGGCCTCGTTCTTATCGAAGATGCCCTCGTCCAGGTTGCCACCCATCTGGTTGAGCGCGCGCTGACCGCCGGGAAGCATACCCAGAATGCCCTTCATGCCGCCCATCTTCTTGACGGCCTTCATCTGGTCGAGCATGTCGTTCATGGTGAAGCCCTCGCGCAGCATACGCTCGGCAGCCTCAAGCTGCTCTGCATCGGCTGCCTCCTGGGCCTTCTCGATGATGCCGACGACGTCGCCCATGCCCAAGATGCGCTTGGCCATGCGATCGGGGTAGAACGGCTCCAGCGAATCGGGCTTCTCGCCCATACTCACGAACTTGATGGGCTTGCCGGTCACCTGGCGCACGGAAAGCGCGCCGCCGCCACGGGCGTCGCCATCGAGCTTGGAAATAATCACACCGTCAAAGTCGGTGCGCTCTGCGAAGGTCGAGACGACGTTGACGATATCCTGGCCGGTCATGGCGTCGACGACCATCAGCACCTGGTCGGGCTTGACGGCCTTCTTGATATCGACGGCCTCTTGCATCATCTGCTCGTCGATCTGCAGGCGGCCGGCGGTATCGACAATGACCACGTCACGCAGGTGGTCGACGGCCTCCTGGATGGCGCCCTTGGCGATATCGACCGGGTGCTCGCCGTCACCGCGAAAGACCGGAACGCCGATCTCTCCACCGAGCGTGGCCAGCTGGTCGGCAGCGGCGGGACGGTAGACGTCGCACGCGGCGAGCAGCGGCGAGCGGCCCTGCTTCTTGAGCAAGTAGGCCAGTTTTACGGCCGCCGTGGTTTTACCGGAGCCCTGCAGACCCACGAGCATGATGACATTGGGAATACGGTTGCTAAAGACGAGCTTACTCTCGGTGGAGCCGAGCATCTCGGTGAGCTCGTCGAGCACGATCTTGACAACGTTTTGCGCCGGCGACAGCGACTCCATGACCTCGGCGGTCATGCAGCGCTCCTTGGTCTTGGCGACGAACTCCTTGACGACCTTGAAGTTGACGTCGGCCTCGAGCAGCGCCATGCGAATGTCGCGCATGGCCGAGGTGATATCGGCCTCGGTCAATTTACCCTTGCCGCGCAGGCGGTCAAATGTGTCGTTGAGGCGATCGCTCAGAGAATCAAACACTAGTCACTCCTTAATTGGACTCGCCCACCAGGGCGCGGCAGAAATCTTTGGCATTGAACTCCTGCAGGTCATCGACCTGCTCGCCCACGCCCACGCGCAGGATCGGAAGCTTGAGCTTCTCGGCCACGGCCATGGCGATACCGCCCTTAGCCGTTCCGTCGAGCTTTGTCATGATAATACCGTCCAGACCCAGCGCCTCGTTAAACTCAAGCGCCTGGTTCAGACCGTTTTGGCCTGTCGCGGCATCGATCACGAGGACGACCGAGACGGGCATGGGGCCGGCGGCCATATTGGCGGCGCGCTTACGCGTCACGTTGACCACCTTGGCAAGCTCGCGCATGAGCTCAGGACTCGTGTGCAGACGACCGGCGGTGTCGATAAGCACCAGGTCGCTGCCGCGCTTGTCGGCCTCGTCGAGCACGTCGTAGCAAACGCTTGCCGGGTCGGAGCCGCGGTCGCGCTTGATGACGGGGACACCGGCGCGCTGGCCCCACACATCGAGTTGCTCGATGGCGGCGGCGCGGAAGGTATCGGCCGAGCCAATCACGACATTCTTGCCGCGGGCAGCCATAGCGCTCGCGATCTTGCCGACCGTGGTGGTCTTGCCGGCACCGTTAATGCCCACAAACAGCACGCAGCTCGGCGTGTCGGCGAACGGATCTCGCTCGGCGGGCACAAAATGTTGCTCGAGCTGCTCGGCCAGGGCGCGACGGAGTTGCGGGGCGGTCTTGAGGTTCTTCTTGGCCGCGGCATCGCGCAGGTCATCGGACACCTTAATCGCGACCTCGGCACCCATGTCACCCATGACGAGAGTGTCCTCTAGGTCCTCCCAAAAATTCTCGTCGACCTCGCCGCCAAAATAAAAGACCTCGTTGAGGGCCTCGCGGCTGCGCTCGAGTCCGCGCGAGAGAGCATCGAAGAATCCCATTATGCATTCACGACCTTTCCGGTTTCGCGATCGAGTTTTTGCGAGACGACGCGACTGACGCCGTCGGCTTGCATCGAGACGCCGTAGAGGACGTCAGCGTCCTCCATAGTACGGCGCTGATGCGAGATAACCAAGAGCTGCGTATCGGAACGTAGCACGTCGAGTGCGCCGATGAGCTTGGACAGGTTAGCGTCGCGAGCGCCGCCTCGACCTCGTCCAGCACATAGAACGGCACCGTGCGCGTGCGATACACAGCAAAGAGCAGAGCGAGCGCCGTCAGGCTCTTCTCGCCGCCCGACATGAGCATCATCTTGGTGATGCGCTTGCCGCGCGGCTGCGCCACGACCTCGATGCCCGTCTCGGCCGGATGCTCGGGGTCGGTCATCTCCAGATGTGCCTGGCCGCCCGGGAACAGCATGGCGAAGATCTCGCGGAAGTTCGCATCGACCTTCTCAAAGGTCACCAGGAAGGCTTTGCGCATCTTACGGTCGATGGCAACGGTAATCTTGGTGAGCGCCTTACGCGCGCTCTCCAAATCGGCCAGTTGCTCCTCGATGTAATCGGCGCGACGCTTAAGCTGCTCGTACTCCTCCATGGCAACCTGGTTGCACAGGGCCCAGATTGTTGATCTGACGCACGAGTTGGTTGAGCTCGCGCTCGGCGGCGTCGCGGTCGGTGGGCGCAGGAAGCATGAGCGCTTCCTCGAGCACCGTGGTGCCATCGGCGGTAATGGCCTTGATGGCCGCCTCTACCTGCACCTCGAGCTTGCCGCGTGCGACCTTGAACTCATTTTGCGTCGCCGTAGCGGCATCGACCCGCTCCTTGGCGCGGGAGACCTCGGCTTTGGCGTCTTCGATGGTCTTCTTAAGCGAGGCCGAGTCCGCCTCCTCGAGCGAAGCCTGGTCACGCAGACGCGCGGCCCAATCCGACGCGCGCTCCAGCAGGGCCGAATAGCGCTCGTGCATGGGGTCGACGCGCAGGCGCAGCAGTTCAAGCGAGCGCGAGGCCTGGCGTGTTCCGCGGATACGGCGGTCGATGCCCTCCAGGCGATGCTCCAGGTCGGGCACACGGCCCTTCAGCGAACGCAGACGCTCGCTCGTCTGGGCCAGACGCACCTTGGCATCGGCGAGCTTGCCGGCTGCCTCGGAATCGTCACGACGCACGCGATCGAGCTCGTCGTTGGCTTCGGCAATCTGGAGACCCAGGTCGCTTGCCTGCGCACGGGCCTCGTCACGCGAACGGGTGAGCTCGTCAACGCGCGGGCGCGCAGCGCAAACGGCCTCGGCGGCCTGATCGCGTCGCTTGGAGATGCGCACGCGCTCGACCTCGGCATTGTTGGCGCTTTGCTCCAGGCGGCCAATCTCGGAGAGCAGCGAGCGGCGCTCGCCCTCAAGACGGGCGATCTCGCCGGCGGCATCGCCCTCGGCGGCACGCGCCTCCTCGACGGCCGCATTGGCCTCGACGACCTGATCCGACACATGCTCAAACACGGCAGCCAGATCAGGCTCCAGGCCCTCCAGCTCACGAATGCGACGCTTGCGCTCCAGGGCACCCGAAGCCTCGCCGGCATCGAGTCCCACGCGCACCAGGCCGCCACAGCTCACGCGGGCGCCATCGGGCGTCACATAGGTCACACCGTCAACGACTGGTGCCGCCAGCGCGGCAGCCAAGTCATCGACCACGTAATAGCCGCCGAGCAGGGCCTCGATAACCGGGGCATACCCGGAACGCACGGACAGACGGTCGACCAAACGAGAACCGGCAGCGCCCTTGGCAGCAGCAGAGCCGCTCACGCCGCGACCCACCAGCAGCGCCTCGCCCGAGGCCTTCTTTTGGTCCAGAGCTGCACGACCGGCGCGCTCAAGCGTAGCGGCGTCATCAAACAGCAAGGCATCGATGTCGCCGGCAAGCAGCTGCTCGACCAGGCCCTCGAGCTCACGAGGAGCCTCGAGCACGTCGCCCAGACGACCCGAGACATCATCGCCCATCGCGCCCATCAGACGGCTCACCAGCGGCGAGCTGTCGGCCATGCGGGCATCGAGCTTCTTTTGGCTGGCAAGCTCCGAGCGCACCTCGGAAAGTTTGTTGCGCGCCTCACTCTCACGATTACGCAAGTCCTTCAACGCCGCACGGGCGACCTCGGTGGCCTCGCGAGCATCAATCTGGGCCTGGCGGGCCTGATCGATTGCACCGTCAAGTTCCTCAGCGCGGTCGCGACGGCTCTCGAGCGAGGCCGTTACCTCCTCGAGCTGCTCGTCGATCTGCTCCAGGCGCGAGGCGTACATGTTGTCCTCGACTTCGGCGTTGCTCAGCGAGTCCTTCACCTTGGCGAGCTCGAGCGCGGCGTTATCGGCCACACGCTGCACATCGCGCTGCTCGCGCGTGAGCTGCGAAATCTGATTGTCGAGCGCCACGCGACGCTCGTGGAGCTGGGCGGCGGCAGGACCGGCGGCGTCAACGTCGTCCTGGGCCTGCATGTGCGCACCGGTCACTTCCTCAAGCTGGGCGCGCGCATCCTCGAGCTCCTCGACCACGCGATGACGCTGATGCTCAGAGCTCGAGATCTGGCCGCGCATGTCGGACAGGCGCGACACCATGTTGTGGCCCTTTTCCTCGAGTAGGCGCATGTCGGAGTTGATGCGGCCGACCACGTCTTGCATATGACGGCGCTGCTCGCCCAGATCACCCACAAACAGGCCCTTTTCCTCGAGCATGACTTGGAGCTTCTCGAGCTCGCGCTCCTTTTCGCCCAAGCGGTATTGCGCAAGCTCAAGCTCGGCAGCGCCCTCCTTGGAGCGGCTCTCCAGGTCGTTCCACTGCGACTGCAGCGAACGAAGCTCGTCGACGGCCAGCATCTGCGTAAGCTCGTTCGCGCGCGAGGACAGCTCTTTGTACTTGCGCGCGCGATCGACCTGACGCTCCAGCGGCCGCAGCTGGCGGGCGATCTCCTTATTGATGTCGCGGGCACGGGTAAGGTGCTCGTCCATCGATTTAATCTTTTTGAGCGCACGCTCCTTGCGGCGCTTGTGCTTGGAGATGCCGGCAGCCTCCTCGATCAGGGCGCGGCGCTCCTCGGGGCGGCTCTGCAAAATGGCATCGAGCTTGCCCTGGCTGATGATGGAATGCGTATCCTTGCCCAGGCCCGAATCGTGCAGGATGTCCTGAATGTCCATCAGGCGGCACGGGCTCGAGTTGATGAGGTACTCGCTTTCGCCCGAGCGGTACATGCGACGGGTAATGGCGACCTCGTCAAAGTCGACGGGCAGCATATGGTCCGAGTTATCGAGCACCAGCGTGACCTCGGCGACACCCACCGGCTTGCGCCCCGACGAGCCCGAGAAGATGACGTCCTCCATGGCCTGGCCGCGCAGCTGCTTGGCACTCTGCTCGCCCAGGACCCACAGAATCGAGTCGGAGATGTTCGATTTTCCCGAGCCGTTGGGACCGACGATGACGGTCAGGCCCGGCTCAAATGACATATGGGCGCGGTCGGCAAACGACTTGAACCCTTTGAGCGTGAGGGACTTGAGATACACGGTTCCTCGCTTAAACAGGCTTCTTGTTAAGAATCACGCCGTTGGTGGTGTAGCCCATGCGGTCGAGCGCCTCGAGTGCAGCGGCCCCCTCGGCCTCCTTCTTGGAGGAACCAGTGCCGCGGCCCTGACGAATACCGTCGATGAGCACCACAGCGGTAAAGGTGGGCGCATGTGCGGGGCCCTCGGAGCCGACCAGCTTATACGCGGGAGGCTCGTGGCCGTCTGCCTGCACGCACTCCTGCAAGAACGACTTGGGGTTCGCGGGGTGCTCGGCACGCTCGGTGGCCAGGTGCGGCTTAAGCGTACGGTGGATGAACTCCGCCGCCGCATCCCAACCGGCATCCAGATACAACGCGCCCACGAGCGACTCGTAAACGTTCTCAAGCGCCGAGTGCAGGCCGCGCGCGCCGGTACCGGTCTCGGAGGCGCCAAAGATGATGATGTCGTCGATACCCAGCTCGTGCGACACCTCGGACAGCGTGGCGCCCGAGACAAGGGACACCTTCAGGCGTGTGAGCTTGCCCTCGTCAAACTCGGGATAGGACTCAAAGAGCGAACGGGCCACCACGGCGCCCAAAATGGAATCGCCCAAAAATTCAAGGCGCTCATAGCTGGCAGAGACCGGCAGGCCCTCGACGGCCGAGGGATGCGTGAGCGCCGCGCGCAGCAGCACCTTGTTATTGAACTCATGGCCCAGAATCTCCTGGGCGCGCGTGAGTCGTTCAGACAAAGCCAAGACTTAGGCCTCCTTGGCGTTTTCGATCGCGTCGACGGCGTCGGCGACAGAGTTGAGCGACAGCAGGGTCTCGTCATCGATTTCGAGGTCGAACTCGTCCTCGATGGCCGTCACCAGCTGCAGACGCTCGAGCGAATCGGCATCGAGATCGTCAAAAGTGGTCTCGTCGCTAATGTCGGCGACATCGACGCCCAGCACGTCAGCGGCAATTTCGGCGATCTTATCGAAGATTTCGGAGCGGTCCATAGCGCTTCCTCTCGTATGTCATGGAACACAACACAACACGGCAATCGAAGCCGCGTTGCAATACGGCTCCGATTCTACCCCACACGGTACAGGTTGAGCCACGTAACGGGGCTCTTACAAAACGATACCGTCCATAGAATTGGCAACGTCCTGGACAAGCCCGGCGCGCACGGCCTGAGCCGCGGCAAGCGTACCGTTCTTGACGGCCTCGACTGACGTAGCACCGTGGCCGATCAACACGACGCCGCGCAGGCCCAGCAGGATCGCACCGCCCTTGGCATCGCCCGAAAGCTTAGCCTTAATCTGGCGCATCTGCTTTTTAATGAGCAGCGCGGCGATCTTGGTGCCGAGCGAGGACATAAAGGCACCCTTGAGCTCCTGAAGCAAAAACTTGGCAGCGCCCTCGGTGGCCTTGAGCGCGATGTTGCCCGACATGCCATCGGCGACCACGACGTCAAAATTACCCGACGTAAGATCGGTGCCCTCGCAGTTGCCCACAAAGCCGGGAACAGCGGCCTTCATGGCCGGGAAGCACGACTTGGTGAAGTTGGAGCCCTTCTCGTCCTCGGTGCCGTTGGCAAGCAGGCCCACGCGAGGATGCTCGATACCCAAAACCACGCGGGCATAGGCAGAGCCCATCTGGGCGAAACGCACCATGTCGTCCACCGTGACATCGGGATTGGCGCCCATATCGCACAGCACCGTCAGGCCACCGGCACGATTGGGCAGTGCGTTGGTCAAGCACGGACGGACCGGCTGCTTCTTGCCCTCTGCCAAATACCTAAACGGCGTGACGTAGGCCGTGGCGGCAGCGGTCATGGCACCGGTCGAGCCGGCCGAGAAAAACGCGTCCGCATTGCCCTTCTTAATGGCACGACATGCAAGCACGATCGAGGACTTGCGCTTGGTCATCACAGCGCGGATGGGATCGTCCTCCATGCTGATGACGTCGGGGGCCTCCAAGGCCTCCACGCGGGCATGCGCTGCGGCAAAGGGGTTGACGATTTCGGCGGGACCGACGGCCAAAATCTCGATCTCGGAATCTGCCGCAAGCGCAGCCTCGATACCATCGAGAACAACCTGGGGCTTCTCGTCTCCGCCCACAACGTCTACACAAACGCGAACGTTACTCATTTCATATGCTCCTTATACAAAAATGGCCGACTCATTGAGCCGGCCATTGTGGTTCCAGTTGGAACGGCATCGTATCCAGAGTATACAGTTACTCGGTAACGATAACCTCGCGGTCCTTGTAGAAACCGCAGCTGGGGCACACGTGGTGCGGGAGCTTAACAGCGCCGCAACGGGGGCACGTGGACTGAGCCGCAGCCGAGATCTTCATGTTGGCGGAACGACGGGTATGGGTGCGGATACGACCCTGCTTTTGTTTAGGTACGGGCATAGTGACCTTCCTTATGAACTATCCAGTGTGGCGATTACGCGCAAGTAGCGATACTACCACAGTTTTACTCGTCAAGCTTGAGATTCTTCAATGCTGCAAATGGATTTTCCGTGGCAGCGGCCCATTCGGCCTCAGCCTTGGCGGCGCAATCGCATTGCTCGACGTTGAGATTGATGCCGCAGGTGGGGCAAAGGCCGCGGCAATCGGGCTTGCACAGGACAACGAACGGCGTGTCCATGACGACCGCGTCGTTGATGGGCTCGCCCAGATCGACAATGCGATCCTCGCCCAGCAACTCGTAGCCGTCTTCGTAGGCCTCGGGGTCCTCGGGCTCGTTAAAGAGGTAGAACTCCTCGATCTCGCCTGCGATATCAAACGATGCGGGCTCCAGGCAGCGATCGCACTCGCCGGTGGCGTGTGCGCGGACCATGCCCGAAAGCAGAACACCGGTACCGGCGTTGGTAAAGACCACGTCGTAGGAAATACCGTCCTGCAGCTGGTACTCCTTCTCGCCCACCGTGTAGGTGGCGACATCGACCTTGCCGGTCAGCGGATAAGAGTCTCCGGGAAACTCGAGCTGCTCGGAAAGATCGACGGTTACGCTCGGGAACTCAGCCATTACCACTGACCGTTCTGCTGGGCGGCGCCCTCGTTGAGCTGCTGACGGCAACGAGTGACGGTGCCGGTCAGACTCTTAAGGTTCTCCTCGAGGTGCGTAAAGACCTGCTCGGCGTAATCCTCGGCGGCATAACGCGTCTCGCGCTCGTACTGCTGGACACGGTCGCGGATGTCGTCGGCCTGCTGCTGGGCTAAGCGGACGATTTCCTGCTCACCGGCAATGGTGAGCGCCTGCTGCTGAGCATCGGCAATGATGGAATCGGCCTGGGCGGCGGCGGAGGCCATAAGCTCCTCGCGCTCTTTGAGGATACGGCGGGACTTCTGCCACTCCTCGGGATAGCTCATGCGGATCTCATCGAGGATGTTAAAGAAGACGTCGGCGTCGATAACCTTCATCTGGGCGTTCTTGCCGAACGGCGTCTTAGCCTCTTCGATGAGCCCCTCGAGCTCGTCGACAAGACTCACGATCCTGTCGCCAGGAAAATTCTCGCCCGGCATCCGGTCTCCTTTCATAGGTAACATATCATCGTGTTAGTTTACCACATGCCACCAGGCAATAAAAAACGTCACGAAAAGCGATGTTTGAGTGCTTCGACCACGTTGGGCGGCACAAACGTCGACACGTCGCTGCCAAGCGACGCGATCTGGCGCACCACCGAACTCGAGATATAGCCGTACTGCGGAGCACTCATGACAAAGATGGACTCCAGCTCGCTATCCAGGCGATAGTTGAGGTCGGCCTGCTGCAACTCGTACTCAAAGTCGGTCATGGCGCGCAGACCCTTAACGACGGCACCTGCCCCCTGTTCACGTGCAAAGTCGACCAGCAGGCCGGTGAAGGGCAGTACCTCGATGCCGTCCAAATCGCCGAGGGCCTCGCGGGCCAGCGCCACGCGCTCGTCGAGCATAAAGGTGGTACCCACGCCGTTTTTACCCTGCGATTCGGCCACGGCGACGATCACGCTGGGAAAGATACGGCGAGCTCGGCGGATCACGTCGATATGGCCAAAGGTGATGGGATCGAAGGTGCCCGGGACGATCACGCGGTTGATGGTGTCATTCATGGGTGTCCTCCGAAGGCACATCCTCGTCATTTTCGTTCTCGTCAGCATGGTCGTTCTCGTCCTCGGCCACCCAGCGCAGCAAGTCAACCGAGGTAATGCCGTAGCGCTTCTCTCGCACGGTCTTAAAACAAGCCGGATGAGCACCTGCATCGGCTGCGGCATGCTCAAAAAGGGCAAAGGCCCCGGGCGCCAGCAGTCCCTGCTGGGAAAGATTTTGCAGCAGCTCCTCGACCGGCTCGGCGCCAAAGGCATAGGGCGGGTCGAGCAAGATCAGGTCAAAGGGACCACCCGGCACACGGCCGCGCGAGGCGCTCGCCAACACATCGCCGGTAACGACACGCCAACGCGAGCGGTCGCGGCACAGCGACTCGATATTCTTGGTGATCAGACGGGCGGCATTGCGATCGATCTCGAACGTGGTGAGCGAGCGGGCGCCACGCGAGAGCATCTCGATTCCCAGGGCGCCGGAGCCGCCAAAGGCGTCCAGAACGCGGACCTCGTCCAGATCGAAGTCGAACGCCGACATGACCATGGACGCGCATGCCTCGCGCACGCGATCGGTCGTGGGACGGGTGACATCGCGCCCACGCGGCTCTTCGATCTTGCGGCCGCGCCATTCACCGCCGATGATTCTCATCCTCCGCTGACCTCCTTAAAGATATGTCGATAACGCATGGCGACCGCGTCGCGCAAGGGGCGCGTCGCCACGGAGTCAAGGTTGCAAGCATACCGCAAGAGCTCGACCGCGTCCAAATGGGCCCATTCGATAAGATCCTCGTCGGCGTCCAGGTCCACAAAGCGCAGGGTCACGCCGCCGTGCTGGCGATAACCCAGGATCTCGCCCTCGTGGCGCAGGCGCAGGTCCATCTGGGCGAGCGCAAAGCCGTCAGAGGTCTTTTCGAGCGACTGGAGACGGTCTTGTGCCGCCGACGCGCCACCGTTGCCCTTGGAGTGCGTCATGACCAGGCAAGTGCCCGACACGCTGCCGCGGCCCACGCGGCCGCGCAGCTGGTGCAGGGCCGCCAAGCCAAAGCGCTCACCGTTCTCGATGACCATGACGGTGGCGTTGGGCACGTCGACGCCTACCTCGACCACCGTGGTCGAGACGAGCACGTCGATCTCGCCGTGCTTGAAGGCATCGATCACGCGGTCCTTCTCCCCCGCCGGCATGCGGCCGTAAAGGCGCTCAATGGTAAGTCCCGGCAGGGCCAGACGCAGTCGTTCGAGCTCGGTTGCCGTATCGTGCAGCGGTACAGGCACGGTCACGCGGCCCTCGTCGTCGCGGGCGATACCGGGTACGTCTTCCAGCTCATCGGCCGAGTCACTCGGCTCCACAAGCGGGCAGATCACGTAAGCCTGCTGGCCCTTTTCATGCGCCTCGCGGATGGCACCGTAGGCCAAATCGCGGCTCGACTCGGTGAGCACGCGCGTCGTAACGCCCGCCCCCGGAACAGGTCGATGGCGGATGATGCTCGTGTCCAGGTCGCCGTAGACCGAGAGCGCCAACGTGCGCGGGATCGGCGTGGCCGTCATAACGAGAAGGTCGGCACCCGGGCCCTTGGCACGCAGAGCATTGCGCTGGCCCACACCAAAGCGGTGCTGCTCGTCGATGACGACAAGCGACAGATGCTTAAACGCCACGTTGTCCGAAAGGACCGCGTGGGTTCCAAAGAGGACGTCGAGCTCGCCCGATTCCAGCTGCGCATGGATCTGCTCGCGCTCGGCCGCCGGCGTGCCACCCGTCAGGAGCGCCCAAGACACGCCAGCCTGGGAGAGCAAGGGGCCGGTCTTATCGGCATATTGGCGCGCCAGCACGCCCGTAGGCGCCATAACGCAGGACTGAGTGCCCGAATCGGCCGCGACAGCCAGCGCGCAGGCGGCGACGGCCGTCTTGCCGGTACCGACGTCGCCCAGTAGCAGGCGGTTCATCACGCGCCCGCCATCGCACATATCGTGCAGGATGTCTTGGAACGCGGCCTCCTGCTCGTCGCTCAGCGAAAACGGCAGGGCTTCCCTGAGCGCCGCCAGGTGCTCACCCGCGGCGTGGGCGTAGGGAGCGACTTCGACCAAGCCGCCGTCGTTGCGCAGGCGCAGCGCGAGCTGCAAGCAAAGACACTCCTCGTAGGCAAGACGCCGCCGCGCGATGTCGCGCTCGGCCATGCTCGATGGAAAGTGAATTGAGCGCAGCGCGCGGGCATTGCTCATCAGGCGGCGCTTGGCGCGCACGCGTGCGGGAATCGGGTCGAAGGGATTGCCGACGACCTCGAGCGCGCCGCTAACGATGCGGCGCATCCACGCCTGGCTCACGCCATCGCTCACGTAATGGACCGGCAGGATGGTGCCCGCGGCACGCCCGTCCTCGAGCTTTTCGAAATGCGGCGAGGCCATCTGCTTAAAGCCGTAGGCAAACTCGACCTTACCCATCACGGCCAGGCGGTCGCCCTGCTTAAACTGCTGGGCAATCCAGGGCTGACGGAAAAAGGCGACTTGCAGCACGCCCGTCTCGTCCACCAGCGAGACCTCGGTCACCTGCATACGCGGGCGGGGCTGCTTTTGGACGACACGATCGACCGTGGCGACAATCGTGCACACGGTCCCGATGGGCGCCATCTCGATGGCCCAGGAGCGCGTGAAGTCGAGATATCGGTGAGGGATATGGAGAAGGAGGTCCCCCACCGTCCGAATTCCCAGACGGCGAAGGGCCTCCTCACGTTTACCCGAAACATATTTGAGTCGCGCGATATCCTCGTCGAGCGCATTGCTCTGGGCAAAGCGCTCCGAGACGCGCGGCACGGAGCACAGCTCGGACATGGGCAGATGCCTACTCGATCGAGAAGATCACGGGATAGAGCGGCTGCTCGCCACGATGGGCATCAATCTCCAGGTCGGGCTGAGCCTCCTCGATGGCGTCGACGATCTCCTGGAAGGCCTCATCGGACAGCTCCTCGCCGGCCAGAATCGTCAGCGCGTCGCCCTCCTCTTCCTCCTGCATGCGGTTAATGCAGTCGAGCGTGACCTGCTTCACATCAGAGCCGACCACGTCGATGGAGCCAGCAATGATACCCATGACATCACCGGAGTGAATCGGAGAGCCATCAGAGGCGCTGGAATCGCGCACGGCACGGGTGACCTCGCCATCGCGGACCTCGCTGATGGCGTCGACCATGGCGGCGACGGCGTCCTCGAGCTCGGAATCGGGCAGGACCGCGAACAGCGCGGAGAACGCCTGCGGGACAGTCTTGGTGGGAACGACGGCGACCTTCTTGTCGGTGCAGGCAGAGGCGGCGGCCTCGGCAGCCATGCGGATGTTGCCGTTATTGGGCAGGATAATGACCGAGGTCGCGTTGACCTGGTCCACCGCGCCCAGCAGGTCGGCGGTCGAGGGGTTCATGGTCTGGCCACCCGAGACGATCACGTCAACGCCGAGGGACTTGAGGATGTCGGCCTCGCCCGAACCAGCGGCAACAGCGACAAAGCCCAGCGCCTTGGCGGGCTCGGCGGCCTTTTCCTGGTCCTCGTGAATCTTGGCGGTACGGTCGTGGGCCTCCATCTCCATGTTGTGGATAAAGACCTCGTAGATCTGACCAAGCTGCAGCATGTGCTCGAGCACCAGGTTGGGGGTGTTGGAGTGCACGTGGATCTTGTAGTCGGGGTAGGCACCCACGAGCAGCTCGCAGTCGCCCATGGAGCCCAGGAACTTAAGGCACTCGTCCTCGTCAAACGGGGCGTCGGCCTTAAAGAGGAACTCGTTGCAGTAGCGGAACTCCGAGCCCTCCCAATCGTCGTTGGCCTCAATCTCAACGCGACCGAGGGCCGCGTCGCGGGCAGAGCCAGCGGAATCAAACGTGGCGGAGAAATCCTCGACAACGGTGCTGCGGCCAAGCGCGGCGGCAACAAAGTTCTCCAGGAAGATGGCAAAGCCAAAGGCGCCGGAGTCGACCACGCCGTTCTCCTTCAGAACGGGCAGCAGGTCGGGCGTGCGGGCGACGGACTGGTAGGCCTCGACGACGATGGCGTCGAGCGCGTCCTCGGCCGAGAACTTCTTCTTTTCGCACTCGTCGGCCTTGGTCGAGACATCGCGCAGGACCGTGAGAATCGTGCCCTCGATGGGCTTGCGGACGGCCTGGAAGGCGACCTTGACGGCGCGGCGGAAAGCGAAGGCGATGTTGGCGGACGTGATGGGCTCATCGGCAGAAACGAGACCCTCGGCAACACCGCGCAGGATCTGCGAGGTGATGACGCCGGAGTTGCCGCGGGCGCCCATCAGGGAGCCGTGGGTGATGGCGCCGGCGATGGCCTCCATATCGGCATCGGCGGGAAGGGCGGAAAGCTCCTTGGTCACCGAGGCGAGCGTGAGCGACATGTTGGTGCCGGTGTCGCCGTCGGGTACGGGGAAGACGTTGAGCTTGTTGATCTCCTCGGCCTTGTCGGAAACGGCAGCCGCAGCGATCGGAAAACAGGTGCGAATGGTCTTTGCAATCATGGGTATTTGAATCTCCGTTTTCGGATGCTAGTTCAGACGGCTCTTGAGCGCGTCGATGTGGATGCCGATCTTAAGGCTGGCGGGATCGATCTGGGCGATCTCCTGCAGGGTGAAGGCAACGGAGCTCGAAAGATTGTGGCAGACGGACTTCATGTTGACGCCGCTCTCGAGCACGACGTGAAGATCGACCGTAAGGCCGTTCTCGTCGGCGGAGACAAGCACGCCCTTGCGGAGGCGCTGACCGGCAAGCAGGCGCACGCTCTCGGCGCCCTGGAGCTGTTCGGCCATACCGACGACGCCGTAGCACGTCATCGCGGCATAACCGGCAATATCGGCAATAACGTCGTTCGAGACGCTCAGGCTGCCGTTAATGGTCTCAGACACAAGAATCTCCTTATCTGGTGCTCGCGGCACCATCTCGTGGGAGCAATCATTGCAATATTCTACAACGACCGCGCCGTGTTGAGGTGGTGGGCCGCGGGATTACATCCTCGACACGAAATGTTGATATGGCAACGTTCGCGCTAGGAGATCGCGGCATGAAAAAACCCGCCGCATAAGCGACGGGTTTTACAACCTGGCTCCCCGGGTAGGACTCGAACCTACAACAGCGCGGTTAACAGCCGCGTGCTCTACCATTGAGCTACCGAGGAATTTAAAAGCCCAACGGAATGGGCTGAAAAATCTGGCTCCCCGGGTAGGACTCGAACCTACAACAGCGCGGTTAACAGCCGCGTGCTCTACCATTGAGCTACCGAGGAATAGGTGCGTGCTCTCAAGCAACGAAGTTTATTATACGGACGAATCAGCTTAGGGCAAGAACTTTTTTGAGAATTTTTCCGACCTAGTAGTTTAAGAACGTCCCCAACGACTACATGAAAGCGCCCTCAAGTGGATGTGCTTGAGGGCGCTTCTTGCTTGACTAGCTTTCGATATAATCCTTCAGCTTGCTGGAGCGGCTGGGATGGCGGAGCTTGGCCAGGGTCTTGGACTCGATCTGGCGGATGCGCTCGCGCGTGACGCCAAACTCGCGGCCGACTTCCTCGAGCGTACGGGGATGTCCGTCGACAAGGCCAAAGCGCAGCTCGATAACCTTGCGCTCACGATCGGCAAGGGAGTCGAGCACCTGGGTGAGCTGTTCCTGCAGCATGGAGAAGCTGGCGGCATCGGGCGGAACGATAGCCTGGGAGTCCTCGATGAAGTCGCCCAGCTGAGAATCCTCCTCCTCGCCGATGGGGGTCTCGAGCGACACGGGCTCCTGCGAAATCTTCTGGATCTCGCGGACGCGGTCGGCACTCATGTCCATCTCGGCACCGATCTCCTCGGGGGTCGGGTCGCGACCCAGGTCCTGGAGAAGCTGGCGCTGCACGCGGACGAGTTTGTTGATGGTCTCGACCATGTGCACGGGAATACGGATGGTACGGGCCTGGTCGGCGATAGCACGCGTGATGGCCTGACGGATCCACCACGTGGCGTACGTGGAGAACTTAAAGCCCTTCTGGTAGTCGAACTTCTCGACGGCGCGGATCAGACCGAGGTTGCCCTCCTGGATCAGGTCCAGGAACAGCATGCCGCGACCAACGTAGCGCTTGGCGATGGAGACGACCAGGCGCAGGTTGGCGCTAATGAGCGCCTGCTTGGCCTCGAGACCGACGTTCTCGATACGGGTCAGGCGACGCATCTCGGCGCGGGTAAGCTCGATCTCGCCCGCCTCGGCGGCCTCGAGCTTCTCGGTGGCATCGAGACCAGCCTCGATCTTCATGGCCAGATCGACCTCTTCGGAGGCGGTCAGCAGGTCGACCTTGCCGATCTCCTTAAGGTACATACGAACCGGGTCGCCGGTCAGCATCACCGTGGAGGCATCGATGCCACGCACGCGCGAACGCGAACGGGACGTGCGCACGGTGCGCTTCTTCTTGTTCTTGGAAGAACCCATCTCGGCGTCGGCCTGACGGGCCATCTTAAGCTCGTGATCGTCGAGCGAGCCGGAATCGTGCTCGTCGTCATCGAAATCGTCGGTATCGCTATCGTTATCGTCATCGTCGACGTCCATGGGGGCGTCGTCGTTACCGCTCGCGGAGATAATCTGGATGCCGCTGTTGCGCAGCGCGGAATACACCGCGTTGAGCTGCTCGTCAGACACATCGATATCCTTCAGGGCGACCTGAATCTCGTCCTCGGTTACCGAAGTCCTGTTTGAGCCGTTGCCCATGAGCTTTGCAACGTAGGATTCCAGCCCAGTACCCGTGCTCTCACTCTTTTTTGGCACAGATTCTCCCTTCATAGTCCACAGGACTCATTACTTTAGCACACACATAGACGTCTATACCCAAAATTCAGACTGGATATAGGCGTAAATACGCTGGTTGACCACAACATCTAGGCTTGGTCGGCGCCCGTCGTGTCCAAACCGATCAAACGGAACGGGTCTGCCACGCCGCCGATCGACTTTTGGAGCTCGCGCTGGCGCTGAGAATCCTGCATCGCCTGCATCGTCAGCACACGGCGCGCCTCGTCGTCGAGCGACCGGTCCTGGCGTAGCTTGGCCTGTGCGGCACGCATACGACGTTTGATGGTGTAGAGCTCGAGGGTATCGAGCATAAACACGATGTTCGTCTCGGTGGGGTGCTTGCTCGTCGACGAAATGCGCCCGGCGCTGACAAGCGACGCCGCCTCGGGACACACCGCGCGCGCCGCATCCATGCACGCCGTGGGATCGGTGCCCGGCGGCGTCGCGAGCACGGCCCACGCGATGGACTCGTGGCGCGGATCCACCCACTCGATCGAGCAGATGCGGTCGGCATACGTGCGGAAGAGGTCGGGGTAGCTCGTGAGCATCGTCAGCAGCTCGCGCTCCCCCGCCAGAGACTTTCGTTCCAGGTCGGTCAGCACGATCGGCATCGTCGATGCCGCAGACACGTCCGTTGCATCGGCAACCGGCGCCGCGCCATCCAGCCCAACCGGCACATCGATCGGCGGCATATCGTCGACGACCTCGACCGGCGCGGCCCCGTAGGCCTCGAGCGGCACATAGTCGTACGGCTCTTCCTCGACCGGTGCGGACACCGGCGGCGTCGCTCCCGACGCCCAGGCACCGCGAGACGCCTCCCGCGAACCAGACGCCCGACCGCCCGCGCTGCCTGCGCGCTCGGCCTGCGCCCGCTGGCGCTCGTAGTTCTGCTCGCGACGACGCTCGGCATCCTCACGCTTGGCAACATCGCGAAACACGCGTCCCGAGCTCGAACGCACCGTCTCCAAGTCCAAACCCAACAAGTCGGCAATCTGGATAAAGTACGTATCGATCATATAGCTATCGCGCAGCGGATAGATAAGCGTCAGCGCATCCTCGAGCGCCTTGGCACGACCGCCCGGCGTGGTAATGTCACTCGACTCCTGCAGTGAGCGGTACACAAAGTCCATGAGGGGCTCGGCGGCATCGATGCGCGCCTGCAACGCCTCGCCACCATGCGCGGTGATGAACTCCATGGGGTCGTTGCCGTCGGGAAGCACCACGCAGCGCAGGTCCATCGAATCCTGCTCGATAAACTGAATCGCGCGGCGTGCAGCCTTTTGACCGGCGGCATCACCGTCGAACATATACACGATGCGCTTGGCAAAACGGGTGAGCGTCTTTACGTGATGTTCCGTCAGCGCCGTGCCCAGCGTGGCGACGACGTTTTTAATCCCCGCCTCCCAGCAGGCGATGCAGTCGGTATATCCCTCCACCACGATGGCGGTATCCTGCGCGACGATAAACTCCTTAGCCCAGTTAAAGCCGTAGAGGTTTCGCTTTTTATGGAACACGCTCGTCTCGGCGGTGTTGAGGTACTTAGGCTGTCCGTCGCCCATAATGCGCCCGCCAAAGGCGATGTTATGACCCTGTTCGTCAAAAATGGGAAACATCACGCGGTCGTAAAAACGGTCGGCAAGCTGCCCGCGCCCACGACTCACGGCCACGTTGGCGTCGATCATCTCCTGCGGGGTAAAGCCCGCCTGCGACAGATGCGACACCAGCGCGTTGCGACCCGGCGCAAAGCCCAAGCAGTAGCGGCGGCAGACGTCGCCGCCCATACCACGGCTGGCGAAGTACTCGCGCGGACGGCTGTCCTTACCGCGCATGAGCATGGTGTGGTAGAACTGGGCGGTCTCGGCGCACAGGTCATAGATGCGGGCGCGCTTGGTGCCGCGCTCGCGATAAGCGCCGGTATCGTGCAGCTCAATGCCGGCACGGTCGGCCAGGTAGCGAATTGACTCGGGAAAGCTCAGGTTCTCGCGCTTCATGATGTAGGTGAAGACGTCGCCGCCCTCGCCACAGCCAAAGCAGTGCCACACCTGCGTGGCTGGGATAATGTGAAACGACGGGGTCTTTTCGCCATGGAAGGGGCAGCAACCCCAAAACTCATGGCCGCGGGGCTTGAGCTCAACCGTTTCCTGCACGATGGCAACCAGATCGGACGCAGCGCGTACCTGGTCTTTCTCCTCATCGCTAATCACGGATGCTCACCCCCTGCTCACCCAAATGATGACGGATATCGTCAATATTACCCTCGACGGTCGCGATGAGCTCGTCCAGCGAATCGAACACACGCGACGGGCGCAGCCAACGCGTAAACGCCAACGACACCGAGGCGCCGTACAGGTCGCCCGCATACCCGATCAAGTTGGCCTCGAGATGCGCCGAGGCGGCATCGTCGGCATACGTCGGCGGCAGCCCCACGTTGACGGCAGCAGGCCATACGGTATCGTCGACCAGCACCAGGCCCTCGTAGACGCCATCGGCAGGCACCTGAATGCCCTCGGGCACCTGGATGTTTGCCGTGGGAAAACCCATGTCGGAACCCTGATGACGACCGCCGGCAACAATACCTCGCAGCATGTACGGGCGACCGAGCAGCTCGGCGGCAAGCTCAACATGACCCTGGCACAGCTCCTGGCGAATCCGGGTGGCGCAGATTGTCTGTCCATCGACGCACAGTAGCTCGTGGCCATAGACGTCAACGCCGCGCTCGGCTCCCCATGCCTGCATCTCGGCAACGCCCGAGGCACCGCCGCGGCCCAACCTAAAGTCGCTACCCACGCGAATCGAGCGGATATCGACGACGCGCGACAGCAGCTTAAGAAAGCCCACGTGGTCGAGTGCCGCCACCGCGGGCGTAAAGGGAACGGCCACGACCGCATCGACCCCGGTGAGAGCCAGGGCATGCAGACGGTCAGCCGTCGTCATCAATTTTTGCGCGGGCGTAGGGCTCACCACGACATCCGGATCAGGATCGAAGGTGATCACGACCGCTTTGCAGCCGTGATCGTGCGCATCGCGAATAACCGCGTCGATCAGCTCTTGGTGCCCACGATGTACGCCATCGAACACGCCAATGGCAATAGACGCGGCACCCAAGAACTCGCATCCATCAAATGCATCGGCAGAAACGATGCGGGCCTCATCCGACTCGCCCGCGAAAAAGATACGCGCGAGCTCGTGGGAGGTCAGCATCATCGAACACCGCCGATCGCCTGCGGAAAGACGTGCTCCATAACAAAGTGACCGCCCTCGATACGGGCGAGCGCCTTGAGCCCGCCATCAAGCACCAGCGCAAACGGCGCCTTCGACGCATCGAAGCCCACAAGCGCGCGCTCAATAGGAATACGACGTCCGCACAGCAGATCATCGGCAAGATCGCCCGGCAAGTCGACGCGCGTGGCGCCCAGTGCCGCAATGGGATCCAAGGCAAAGCCGGCAGCGGACTCGGCAGAAAGTTCCTCGACCGCATGGCAGGCGCCGATGGAAACAACGCCGGAGGCCGTACGGCGCAGCGCGGAAATATGTGCCGCATTGTCGCAGGCACGACCCAGATCGCGAGCGAGCGCACGGATATAGGTGCCCTTGCTCACCGAAAACGCCACGGTCCAAACGCACGCATCACCCTCGCCGCTCACGGCAATCAGGTCGGCGGAATATACCTCGACCGGACGCGGGGGCAACTCAACGGCATTGCCCTCGCGCGCAGACTTATAGGCGCGCACGCCGTTGACAGAAATGGCCGAAAACGCCGGCGGCACCTGCATCTGCGGGCCCAACATGGCGCACAGGCGCTCGCGGGCATAGGCCGGATCGCGCAGGTCGGCGGCAATGGGCACCGTGCGGACGGCCTCGCCCTCCGCATCATCGGTATTGGTCTCGACGCCAAACGAGATGTCGGCGACGTAGCTTTTGGTATCGAGCGTGAGCATGCCCAGCAGACGCGTTGCCTGGCCCACGCCCACCACCATGACACCCGAGGCCATGGGGTCGAGCGTACCGGCATGGCCGACGCGTCGCTCATGGAGGGCGCGTCGGCACTGCGATACCACGTCGTGGGACGTACAGCCCACCGGCTTATCGACGGCGAGCAGCATATTAAGTTGAGAAGGTGTACGACGAGCCATGTACCATCCAAAAAGTTAGAGCTCGACGGTCACCGAAGCGGGATCCTCCCCTACCAGCTCGGCCAGCATGGGAAGTGCCGCGGTGAGCGTCTCGGAAATCGTTCCGGCGTTGGTAAAGCCGGCGGCAGCGTGGTGCCCACCTCCGCCAAAGTTGGCCGCAATCTCGGAAACATCAAGATCGCCCTTGGAGCGCAGGTTGCCGCGCACCTTGGTATCGCCCTCGATGCCCTTAAGGAACAGGCAGACCTCGACGCCCATCACCGCGCGCACCACATCGACCAGGCCGTCGCACTCGTCCGAGGTGACGCCGCATTCCTTAAGGTCGCTCTCGTACGCATAGCTATACGCGACGCGCCCGTGCGCAACCGTCTTGATGCGACCCATGACGATGGACTTAAGGTGCAGGAACTCGACACGCATGCTCTGATAGACCTCGAGCGCGACGCGCGCCGGATCGGCACCGTGCGCCACCAGACGCGAAGCAGCATGAAACGCTGCGGCGTCGGCGTTCTGATACTGAAAACGACCGGTGTCGGTGACCAGGCCACACAGCAGGCAGGTCGCGATGCTGTCGCTTGCGGTGATGCCGCAATCGGCCAAAAAGCGGTCGATAATCATGGCGCAAGCAGCGGCATTGACACACCTAAGGCTGACCTCGGCAAACTCCTCGCGCGCCGGGTGGTGGTCAAAGCACGCCACGTGGGCCGAACGACGCAACACCTCGGCGGAATTATTGAGGCGCTCGACGACCGGCACGTCTACCGAAATGAACAGGTCCGGGTTGCCGGTGTAGGTAGATGCCGGCACCAGCAGATCGGCGCCCTCCATAAAACGGTAGATGCGAGGAACGGGATCGTCGTCTGCCAGTAGCAGGGCGATGTCCTTGTCGGGGAACACCTTCATAAGCGAGAGGCCCAGGCCCAACACGGAGCCCAGGGCATCGCCGTCGGGAGAGGTGTGACCCGAGATCGCAATGGAGGACGCACCCTCGATGAGCTCGAGGATGCGTCGTTTAATATCTGCAGACTCGCACGAGGCGAGGTCGGCGGAATTAGTCATCTAAAGCTGCCTCCTGGGCGGCATCCTCTATGGGGTAGCCGTCCTCGTCCTTTTCGATCGCAAGCGTGGCGGGAACGTTTTCCAGCGCGCGCGTGATGCGCTCGGCCTCATCGGTCGAGCGATCGATGCGAAAATCGAGCTCGGGCGTGACGCGCCAATCGAGCGAGCGAGCCAACAGGCTGCGAATACGGCCCTTGGCGCTGGCAAGCGCCTCCATGACCTCATCGTAGCGGCTCGCATCGCACGACACGTACACGCGTGCGAACGAACGGTCCACCGCGACCTCGACCGCAGTCAGGGTGACCAGGTCGAGACGCGGATCGGAAACCTCAAAGAGCAGGATATAACCAAGCTTCTCGCGAAGCTGCTCGCCCAAACGGCGGGTTGCCTGCGTTTGCTTCATAGCGCTACCCCCTACTCGGTGCGGGCAACCTGGTCGATGCGGTAACCCTCGATCTGGTCGCCGGGCTTGATGTCCTGGAAGTTCTCCAGGCCAATGCCGCCCTCGGAACCGCTCTTGAGGCTCTTGGCCTCGTCCTTGTAGTGGCGCATCGAGGCAATCTTGCCGTTGAAGACCACAATGCCGTCACGCACCAGGCGCACGGAATCGGTCGCGGCGATCTCGCCCTCCTCGACGCGGACACCGGCGGCGATGCCGACTTTGGGCACCTTGAAGGTGTCCAGGACGGTCGCGGTACCCGTGGAGACCTCGACCTCGGTGGGCTTGAGCATGCCGATGCGGGCAGCGTCGAGCTCCTCGAGGCACTTGTAGATAACGTCGTAGCAACGAATCTCGACGCCCTCGCGCTCGGCGGCGGAGCGGGCCTTGCCGTCGGGACGCACGCCAAAGCCGATGATGATGGCGTTGGAGGCGTCGGCCAGGACGACGTCGGTCTCGTTGATAGCACCGACAGCGGAGTGGATCGTGTTGATGCGGACCTCGGACTGATCCATCTTGTCGAGCGAGTCCTGAAGGGCCTCGATGGAACCCTGGACGTCGGCCTTGATGATCAGGTTGAGCTCCTTGACCTCGGCGTCGGCGATGGTCTCGAAGAGGTTCTCGAGCGTGACGTGCTTCACGCGGCTCTGCTCCTCGATACGGGCCTTGAGCGAACGCTCATCGGCCAGGGCGCGAGCCTCGCGCTCGTCCTCGAACACGCGGAACTCGTCACCGGCGTTGGGCACGGACTGCAGGCCCAGGATCTCGACGGCGTCGGAGGGGCCGGCCTCGGTGACGGCGTTGCCCTTGGGATCGAGCATGGCGCGGACGCGGCCGTAGGTAAGACCGGCGACCAGCGTATCGCCCACGTGCAGGGTACCGCGGGTCACCAGCACGGTAGCGACCGAACCGCGGCCCTTGTCGAGCTTAGCCTCGAGGACGTTACCGGAGGCAAAGGTGTCGGGGTTGGCCTTGAGCTCGAGCACGTCGGCCTGGAGCAGCACGGTCTCGAGCAGGTCGTCGATACCGATCTTCTGCTTGGCCGAGATGTTGACGAACATGTTCTGTCCGCCCCACTCCTCGGGGATGATGCCGTACTCGGTGAGCTCCTGGCGCACGCGGTCGGGGTTAGCGCCCGGCTTATCGATCTTGTTGACGGCGACGACGATGGGTACGCCGGCGGCCTTGGCGTGGTTGATCGACTCGATGGTCTGAGGCATGACGCCGTCGTCGGCAGCCACGATCAGGATGACGATGTCGGTCACCTTGGCGCCGCGGGCACGCATGGCCGTAAAGGTGGCGTGGCCCGGGGTATCGATGAAGGTGATCTTGCGGTCGTTGATCATGACCTGCGAAGCGCCGATGGCCTGGGTAATGCCGCCCGCCTCGCCGGCAGCGACACCGGTGTGACGGATGGCGTCGAGCAAGCTCGTCTTGCCGTGGTCGACGTGACCCATGACGGTGACGACCGGGGCGCGGGGCTTAAGGTCGGCGGGATCGTCGTAGAACGAGAAGGTGTTCTCCTCCTCGGGGGGTGATGATTTTGATCTGACGGCCCAGGTCGTCGGCAACGAGCTCGACGAGGTCGTCGGACATGGACTGCGTCATCGTGAGCGGCGTGCCCAGCAGGAACAGGCGCTTGATGATGTCGTTGGCCGGAACGTCGAGCGCCTCGGCAAGCTCCTGGACGGTAACGCCCTGGGAGACCTTGATGGCATCGAGCTCCTCGGGGTTCACGCCCTGGGCCAGCGCCTCCTCAATCTTGCGCTCCTCCTGGGCCTTAGCAGCCTCGCGCTCGCGCTTCTCCTTGCGCTTCTTGCGGCGACCGGTGGACTCGCGAGAGGCCTCCTCGACGGCGGCGCGGGCCTCCTCGAGCACCTTCTCGCGGCTGTACTCCTCGGCCTCACGCGCCATGCGGCTGTAGTGGTCCTCATCGTTGCCGTGACCGCCCTTGCGCTTCTTGCCCTTGCCCTGCTTATCGGGGTTGGGGAAGTCCATGCCGGCAGCGACGTTGTTGCTGGCGTTGGTGCGATGGCTGTGCGGACGGCTCTCGGAGGCGTTGCGCTCGGAGTTGCTGTCGGAGGCGTTGCGGTCGTTACGACGGCCACCGCGACGGTCGTTGTTGCCGCCACGACGGTTGCCGCGCTCGGAGGCGCGCTCGGCCTTGGCCTTCTCCTCGGCGTCCTTCTTCTCCTTGAGCACGGTCTCCTGTGCGGCGATCTGGTCGAGCAACGAACGGAAGCGCGAACCGGAGTCGGAAGCGGGGACGGCGCGGCGCTGGGCCTCGCGGGCAGCCTCCTCCTTCTCGCGGGCAAGGCGCTCCTGCTCGGCCTTCTTCTTGGCCTCGGCCTCGGCGCGGGCGGCCTCCTCGGCAGCCTGGGCGGCGGCGAACTGGCGGCGCTCCTCCTCGCGTGCCTTCTCGGCGGCGATGCGCTCACGCTCGGCCTCGGCAGCGCGCGCTGCCTCCTCGGCGGCGGCTGCCTCCTCCTCGGCCTGCTTGGCGGCCTCGACTTCCTTGGCGCGGGCCTCGATCACCGAGGCGAGCTGCTTGCGGACCATGGCGACGTAAGCGTCCTCCAGAGCGGAGGAAGCGGACTTAGCAGGAATCTTCATTTCGGCGAGATGACCCATCAGTTCCTTGGAGGTCATGCCGAACTCTTTGGCCAGGGTGGACACACGGACTTTTGCCATATGACTTCACCTACCCTTTCTGGCACCTTGGGTGCCTAGAGACTGAACGAGCGTGGGAGATGCGCCGGGACCTGCCCGGCGCGACCGCGCGCTAGATCAGGTCCTCCGCATCATCGAAGGCGTCGGTGTCGTGGACACCGCAGAAACGGGAGCCGGGGCGGGCCTGGTTGCGGCACTGAATGCCGTCCTCGGACACGTACTCGCAGCGACGGACGTCGTCGTCCTCGTCACCGATCAGGTCGGCGGCGGGCTCCTCGTGAACGGGGACGTTCTTGAGGATGTCGGCGGCAAGGGTCTCGGACTTGATGTCGATGTGCCAGCCGGTCAGGCGAGCGGCGAGGCGGCGTTCTGGCCCTCCTTGCCGATTGCGAGCGAAAGCTGGTCGTCGGGCACGATGACGCCGGCGTAGGCCTTCTCCTCGTCGATGAGGACGCGGGTGACCTTGGCGGGCGACAGGGCGTTGGCGACGTAGACGGCCGGATCGGCATCCCACAGGATGACGTCGACGCGCTCGCCGCGGAGCTCGCCCACGACGGCGCGAACGCGGCTGCCCTTGGGGCCGACGCAGGCGCCCACGGGATCCAGGCGGTCGTCGAGCGAGTGGACGGCGACCTTGGAGCGCTGGCCGGGCTCGCGGGCAATCGACTTAATCTGGACGGTGCCCTCATAGATCTCGGGCACCTCCTGCTCAAACAGACGACGCATGAGCTCGGGGTGGGTGCGGGAGATGACGATCGGCGGACGGCTGTGCTCGCCGCGAACCGGCTGCAGGTTGGAGTTGGGATCGCGGACGTCGATGATCACGGCCTTGATGTGCTGGTTGTGCAGATAGCGCTCGCCCATCGGACGCTCGTTGCGCTCGTTCTCGTAACGGCGCTGGTCAAAATGCGGCAGCTCGGCCTCGACGCCATCGCGGATCTTGACGATCGTGAAGTCGGGCGTGGACTGCAGCACGGTACCGCTGATGAGGTCACCGATACGACCGGAGAACTCCTCGTAGATCTGCTCGCGGGCGGAGTTACGCACGATGGCGTTGATCTCGGCCTTGGCGTGCTGAGCGGCGATGCGGCTCGTGTTCTTGGGGGGTGACGTCGATCTCCTCGAACTCGGTGAAGTTGCCCTCCTCGTCCATGGAATCGTCGATCGGCTCCAGACGGTAAACGTAGATCTTGCCGGTGGTGCGGTCGATGGTCACCTTGGCGCCCCACTCAAGATGCAAGATCTCGGCATAGCTCTTGGCGAGCGACTGCTCCAGGCGGTCGATCAGGTAGAGCTGGTCGATGTGCCTCTCCTGGCAAAGCTCCATCAGGGCGGACATCATGTCGGATGCTGCCATGTTAGTTTCCTTCCTTCGCGGGCTTGAAGTCGTAGGTGGGCTTCAACTTGCACTTTTTAACATCAGGGAAATCGAGGGTGACGGACTCGCCGTCCTCGAGCTCGAGGGTCACGTTCGTCTCGGTCGCGGCGACAATCTTGCCGGAGTACTTGCGACGGCCCTCGGTGGCGGTGGAGGTGAGCTCGCAGTCCTCGCCCACAAAGCGGGCAAAGTCGCGCGGACGGCGCAGCGGGCGCGCCATACCCGGGCTCGACACCTCGAGCGTGTAGCTCGAAGAAATGGGGTCGAGCTCCTCGATCACGTCGCCGACCCACTTGGTATTGGCCGTGACGTCGTTGAGCGACAGGCTCTGACCCTCGGCACCCTCGATACGCACACGCACGCAGGGGGCCTTGGTGGCGCCCACGAGCTCAACGTCGACAATATCGACATCGTGCTGGGGAGCGACGGCCTCGAGCGCGTCGATGATCGCCTGCTCGGTCTTGGTCTTGACCATTGCGGCACCTCCATCCATACAAAAAAGAAGCGGGGCCGAAACCCCACTTCTTTCAATTACAACTTCATTTGCAAGCAAACTATACCAATACCTGCGAAAACGTGCAAGCGTCAAAGAAATTCGCAGGTCAGCGCGCCCACAGCTTCTCCACAAGAATAGGGCAATTAGGCGAGGACTCCTGTGCGGTGCTCCCCAAAAGCCCCAAAACGGGCCATGCGTCCCAGCGCGCCGACCGAATCGGGCCCTATGGGCATTCCATCCCTGGGCGCGCATCGGCCAGACTGCTCGTAAGGGACATTCTGGAACAGATAAGCCGTATTCACGCATAGACCGCACAACCTTCCGGATCCTCTACGGCAAGGAGACACCATGAAACGCCTAGGCACCCTCTGCGCGACCGCGCTCGTCGTCGCCGCCTGCTCGTTCGCTCTGGCGGGCTGCAGCAACGTCGATGGTAAAACCGGACCATGCAGGCCGGATCTCGGCAGCACCAAAGCCATCGAGAAAACGACGCCTTCGGAGCGTTTCGACAAAATAGACGAAGATATAGTCGACCCCCAGGGCTTAGGTCCCGACCCTCAAGAACAGTTCCCCATCGACCTTGAGGCAGACGAGAACGTCCATGTTACCTGCGTGGGCAAGGACACGGATGGCTACGGCGACGCCGTGTTGGTCTTTGCGGTGACAAACAACACCGATGCCGACATGATGTTTGGCGATGTTGATGCTTATGCCTACGTCAACGGTGTCGTCCGCGACGCGCGCATGCGCCAGCCCGTCGCCGCAGGCGAAGAAGCGACCGCGATGCTCACCTTTGTAGGCACCTTCGACGATCTGGACTTTGACGTGAACAACGACCTCAACGACATCTACCTCAACATCTGGATGTTCGAAGAGCAGACGGGCAACGTCTACTTTAGGGACCTGGTGCACATTCCGTAGCGGGTGGCGCTAGGCACCTGCCAAACAGGACACAAAGCGCAAAACGAGGAACGACCCAGCTGGATCGTCCCTCGTCTTTTATGCGTCAGTTATGCTCGCAGTGCTTACTTGACCACCAGGTTGACCAGCTTGCCAGGCACGCAGATGGCCTTGACGACCGTCTTGCCCTCGGTCCACTTGGCGACAGCGGCCTCGGCGGCAGCCCGCATCTCCTCGTTGGAGGCATCGCGAGCCACGTCGATGCGGCCACGGACCTTGCCGAGCACCTGGACGACGATCTGCACCGTGTCCTCGATGGACTCGGCCAGGTCGAACTCGGGCCAGGCGGCGGTGTAGGCGTTGCCCTCGCAGCCGAGGGCCTCGTGCCACAGTTCATCGGCCCAGAACGGGCAGATGGGCGCCAGGACGCTCACGATGTCCTTGGCCACGCCGTAGCACAGGGCCTTGTCGCGGTCAGTACCCTCGGTGGCGTTGAGGTAGGCGCTCGCCGCGTTGACGAGCTCCATGACGGCCGAGATGGCGGTATTGAACTGGCCGCGGTCGAAGTCCTCGGTGCACTTGGCGATGGTACGGTGACGCTCGCGATAGAGCTTCATCGCGACCTCGTCGAGCGCGGACTTGTCAAAGGCCACGCTGGCGTCGCCGGACTGGACGAGCTGCCAAACGATACGCCAGGCGCGCTTGATGAAGCGGTTGGCGCCCTCAACGGCCTTGGGATCCCAGTCGAAGTCCTTCTCGGGCGGGGCGATAAACAGGATCGCCAGACGCATGGTGTCGGCACCGTAGGGCTCGATGACCGAGCTCGGGGGCACGACGTTGCCCTTGGACTTGGACATGGTGTCGCCGTTCTCGTCCTTAACCATGCCCTGGCACAGCAGGTTGGTGAAGGGCTCGTCCACGCTCAGCAGACCCAGGTCTCGCAGGGCCTTGGTAAAGAAGCGGCTGTAGAGCAGGTGCAAAATGGCGTGCTCGATACCGCCGATGTAGTTATCGACGGGCATCCAACGGTCGGCGGCCTCGCGGGAGAAGGGCAGCTCGGTGTTGTGCGGGTCGGTGTAGCGCAGGTAATACCAGCTGGAGCAGGTGAAGGTGTCCATGGTATCGGTCTCGCGCTTGGCCGGACGGCCGCAGACCGGGCAGGTGGTCTCGTAGAACTCCTTGCACTCGGCGAGGGTCTCGCCGGCGCCCAGGTCAAGATTCTCGGGCAGCGTTACCGGCAGCTGATCCTCGGGCACGGGCACGATGCCGCAGTGCTCGCAGTGGATGGCCGGGATGGGGTTGCCCCAATAGCGCTGGCGGCTGATGAGCCAGTCGCGCAGACGGAACTCGACCTTGCGACGACCGCAGCCCATGGCCTCGAGGTCGGCCACGATGGCAGCCTCGCCCTCGGAGTGCTTGCCGCCGCGCATGCCGGTGTACTTGCCGGACTGGACGAGCGTGCCCTCGGCAGCGTGGGCGCAATCCCAGTCGACGGTCTCGGCATGGAAGGTATCGATGGTCTCACCGCTGGCCTCGACGGCAGCGCGGTCGTCATCGTCCAGGATAATCGGCACGATCGGCAGGTCGTACTTGCGGGCGAACTCAAAGTCGCGCTGGTCGCCGCAGGGAACGGCCATGACGGCGCCGGTGCCGTAGTCGGCAACGACATAATCGGCAACCCACACGGGGACCTTCTCGCCGTTCACGGGATTCACCACGTAACGGCCGGTAAAGGCACCGTGCTTCTCGAGGGTGCCCTGGGCACGCTCGACGGCAGAGATATGCTTGGAGTCCTCGACGATCTTGGTGACGGCCTCCTCGTACTCCGTGCCCTCGACGAGCTCGTGCAGACGAGCGTACTCGGGAGCCAGGACAAAGAAGGACACGCCAAAGAGGGTATCAGCACGCGTGGTGAAGACGGTGATCTTGCCCTCGTCGCCCTCGATGGGCTCGCCATCCTGGTCGCACAGGGTAAAGTCGACCTCGGCGCCCTCGGAGCGGCCGATCCAGTTGGCCTGCATCTGCTTGACGCGCTCGGGCCAGCCGGGGAGCTTCTCCAGGTCGTCGAGCAGCTCCTGAGAGTACTCGGTAATCTTGTAGTACCACTGCTCAAGGTCGCGCTTCTCGGGCTCGGTGCCGCAGCGCCAGCACTTGCCCTCGGTGACCTGCTCGTTGGCCAGAACGGTCTTGCAGTTGGGGCACCAGTTGACCGGGTTCTTCTTGCGGTAGACCAGGCCCTTTTCCCACATCTTCTCAAAGATCCACTGGCCCCAGCGGTAGTAGTCGGGGCTGCAGGTCTTGACCATGCGATCCAGATCGTAGGAGAAGCCCATGCGCTTCATCGTGGCGAGCGCCTGGTCCATATTCTTATACGTCCAGGCGGCAGCCTGCGTATTGTGCTTGATGGCGGCGTTCTCGGCAGGCAGACCAAAGGCGTCAAAGCCGATGGGATGCAGCACGTCGTAGCCGCGCATGCGGGCCTGACGGGCCATGGCATCGCCAATGGTATAGTTGCGAGCGTGGCCCATGTGCAGGTCGCCCGACGGATACGGGAACATCTCGAGCACATACTTCTTGGGCTTGCTGTCGTCGGTGTCGACAGCAAAGAGGTTGGACTCCTCCCAGGCCTTCATCCACTTGGACTCAATGGCCTGCGCGTCGTAGGCAGGGATCTCGTCCTTATGATCTGTGCAATCGCACATATCAGCTCCTTTAATCTTAGCTGGGGTCGGGCGGCTGGCTTTATTCGCTACTGCGGACAGTCCTGCGCAAGACGAAGAGCACATTAAGTGCTCTCCTTTGCGTGCGGAACATGTAGCGAACAAAGCCAAGCCGCCCGACCCTAAGGTTAACTTGACTGATGATAGCAAATACGACAAGCGAGATGTCCACAACTTGCAGGCATCTCGCTTTATCTAAATAACGTGGTTGTGAATCAACCACTATTTGTTATCCGCCCAAGCATGGACGGGTTTTCCAAGTGCCGCAGATTGCCGTGAAAGAGGAGCGACGCGTACTTTGGTACGCAAGCGACGGTTTGAACGGCAAGGTGCGGTGCTTGGGAAAGCCGCTTAGCGGTAGCTGACGCTTTGCTGGGAGTCCTTGACGACTACGTCGTGGGCGCCGCCTTCGACGATGGAGGTGGAGCTGACCAGCGTTAGGCGCGCCTTTTCCTGGAGCTCGGGGATCGAGAGGGCACCGCAGTTGCACATCGTGGACTTGACCTTGTAGAGCGTGCCACCCACGCCGTCCTTGAGAGAACCGGCGTAGGGAACGTAGGAGTCGACACCCTCGACGAAGCTGAGCTTCGCGGCGCCGCCCAGGTCGTAGCGCTGCCAGTTGCGGGCACGCGCAGAACCCTCGCCCCAGTACTCCTTCATGTACTGACCGTTGACGTTGACGCGCTCGGTCGGGCTCTCGTCAAAGCGAGCGAAGTAACGGCCCAGCATCATAAAGTCGGCACCCATGGCAAGGGCGAGCGTCATGTGGTAGTCATAGACGATGCCACCGTCGGAGCACACGGGCACGTAGACGCCGGTCTCCTCGTAGTACTCGTCACGGGCGCGGCAGACGTCGATCAGCGCGGTGGCCTGGCCACGGCCGATGCCCTTGGTCTCGCGGGTAATGCAGATGGAGCCACCGCCGATACCGACCTTGATGAAGTCGGCACCGCAGTCCGCCAAAAAGCGGAAGCCCTCGGCGTCGACGACGTTACCGGCACCGACCTTGACGTCCTCGCCATAGTTGGCGCGGATCCACTCGATGGTGCGCTTCTGCCACTCGCTGAAGCCCTCAGAAGAGTCGATGCACAGGACATCGGCGCCGGCCTCGATGAGCAGCGGCACGCGCTCGGCATAGTCGCGGGTGTTGATACCGGCGCCGACCATGTAGCGCTTGTCGCCGTCGAGCAGCTCGTTGGGGTTGGTCTTGTGGCTGTCGTAGTCCTTGCGGAAGACGATGCCCATGAGATGATCGTTGTCGTCGACGATGGGCAGGGCGTTGAGCTTGTTGTCCCAGATGACGTCGTTGGCAACCTTGAGGCTGATGTTCTTGTCGCCCACGATGAGCTGCTCACGCGGAGTCATGAACTCGGAGACCTTCGTCTGGTGGTCATCGCGGCTGGGACGATAGTCACGGCTGGTGACGATGCCCAGGAGCTTACCCTTGGGAGTGCCGTCGTCGGTGACCGGCATGGTGGAATGACCGGTCTTCTCCTTGAGCTCGATGACCTGCTCCATGGTCATGTCGGGGGTCAGCGTGGAATCGGACTGAACGAAGCCAGCCTTGTGATCCTTGACGGCCTTGACCATAGCGGCCTCGGACTCGGCGCTCTGGGAACCGTAAATGAAGGACAGGCCACCCTCGGTAGCGAGCGCGACACCCATGTCGACGCCCGAGACGGACTGCATGATGGCGGAAACCATGGGGATGTTCAGGGTGATTGCCGGCTTCTCACCGCGCTTGAAGCGGGTTAGCGGCGTCTTAAGAGAGACGTTGTTGGGGATGCACTGCGAGGACGAGTAACCAGGGACAAGCAGATACTCCGAAAACGTGTGGGACTCACCGGGAAAGAACGTAGCCATGTTTCTCCTTTTTCCATGCGACCGGTCGGCTGCAGGCCTCGTAGGACCCAGCCCAACCTTGGGCGCCCAATACTGGGGAAGTATCTTAACGCACTTTGACTGCTACAATGCATGATTTAAGAAGAGCACACGAGGGTTTGACGCAGGCTTTGCGTTTGCCCAGCAAACACTTTAGCGGGGAGACGTGGAGCACATGGAGTACAAGACGACGGCAAAGTTGGTCATTCAAGCGTGCGACAAGGATCTGCCGGGCGTGTTTGGTCACGGCTGCGTCTTGCTGCTGCAGGGAATTGCCCGCGAGCACTCGCTCAACCGTGCCGCCAAGAGCATGGGCATGGCATATTCCAAGGCCTGGCGCATTGTGAACGAAGCCGAAGGCCAGCTGGGCTGCAAGCTCATCGAGCGCGACGGCGCCCGCGGATCCACGCTCACCCCCGCCGGCGAGCGAGCCATAGCAGTCTACGAGGAGCTGCAGGCCGACATCAACAACGTCATCGTCACCAAAGCCAACGACCTCATCGCCAGCATCAAAAAGTAGCCAATTTTGGACAGGGTTTTATAGCCACACAACCCCTTCTCATAAGTTGCGGTGAAATAGGGACTGTTTATGCCGATAAAGCCGTAAATCAATCCCTATTTCACCGCAACTTATGGAGTCGAGGATGATTTAGCTAGTTGCGAAGAGCGTTGTCTAGGGTGGCCGCAACTATCAAGGGATTGTCGGTGCCGGCGAAGAGGCGGATGGTGCTCCCCCGCTTGCCGCGTGGAGCCGAAAGGCGCGTCGTTGCGCCGCCGGCAGGCGATGTGCGAAACTCCCCCGGCAAAGCGTCGAACAGCTCTCCTGCGCTAAGCTCGATAAGGTCAAACTCAACTGCCGGGCCAAAGCCGTGCTCGAGGATTCCCGTTGCAACCGCATGGTCGGGATGCGAGTTCAGCCCGGGATAGCGCACGTTGCGCACCATCTCGTTGGCGGCCAGATACTCGGCCAGCGCACGGGCGCGATCGAAATGCGCCTGCATGCGGGCGTTAAGCGAGGAAAGCCCACGCTCCAGCACGTCGGTCTCCTCGGTAGAAAGGTCGAGTGCCAAAGCACCGCAGCCTGCAAACAATACGTGCGCGCACTCGGCAGCAGCATCCACACGATGGCGCTTGAGCTGAGAGTGCGCCACCGAAGCGGCAACGAGCTTGCGCGGAGCCCTACCTGCACACACGCGATCGAGCGCTTCGAGGGACAGCACAGCACCCAGCCGCAGCGGATCGCAGCCAAAAGCCGACGCCACGGTGTTGTCCACAACCAGCAGCGCATGGGCCTCACGCGCTGCGCGGCCCAGAGCGCGAAGGTCGGGAACGCGCAGACCAAACCCGCCGATAGAGTTCACAAACCACCACAGGTGCGGCCCCTCGGCATCAAACGAAGCATCAAAATCCTCGGACGCGGCAGTAAACGCCGCAACCGACGGCGGGTCCACAAGCACAACATCACAGCCTTCAAAGCCGTGCGCAAACGCATCGGCAAAGTCATACGCAAAGGCCACCAGACGGTCACCGGGACGCACAATACCCAACAGCGACAGAGCCGCCGGCACATGCGGGGCCGCAACAAGACGCGCCTCGCGCGCACTGGACCTCAAAGCCCAGGCCTCTTCTAGCTGCTGTACATCCACGCGGCACCGTCCCTTCATAAGCAAAAACCCACGATGCGGGTGTTCCCCGCATCGTGGGCAACGGCTGCAGTATAGCGCCGATATGCGACGACTCGCCTAAATGCTGAGCGTATGGTAGTTTACGTTCGCACCCGGGGCGTCAACGGACACGCCATAGGCCTCGGGATAGATGCGTGTCGAAAACACGAGCGCGCCATCGTTCACAAACACCTCGACCGACGAGACATCGCCGACAATGCGCACGTTACGAACCTCGTCGACGGGCTCCCAGCGCACGGTACGACCACAACCGGCAGAAGTGCGACCCCCATCGGTAAATCGCATCTCAAAGCGCGCGGACAGTTCGCCCTCGGCGGGCACAAACGCCAGCTTCAGCTCGCCATCAACGGTCGCGGTGAACGCACTGTCAACACCGTCGACAACAACGTCAAAGCAGGTATCGGCGGCAACCTCCAACGAGCCCTCCCCTACACGCACCGAGGCATAATGGTGCTCAATCTCGCGCGCCGGCTGCTGCAGTACCACGCCGCCGCCACCGGCCGTAAGCTCGCGCGGCACCGTCATGCAGTGCTGCCAGCCGCACACCACGGTCGGTGCGTTGCCATAGGTCGGCTCATCGGGCATGCCCATCCAGCCAATCAGAATATGGCGACCGTCCTCGGCCGTGAACTCCTGCGGCGCGTAGAAGTCAAAACCGGCGTCCCACAGGCGGAACTCGCCCAGCTCATAAGCGTCCTTGCCACCCGTAATGTCGCCCGATACAGGCATGTAGCCAGCGGCATACACATTGCCGCGATCCCAACGACCGCCCTCAAGGCCCTGGGGCGAGAACGACAAAAATGCAGCGGTATCGCCATTCGCATCGAGCTCAATATAGCCAGGGCATTCCCACATAAAGCCAAAACGCTCGGGCGTAGACACACGGCTCTCGAGCTCCCAGCTCAGCATATCGGCCGAGCCAAACACCAGGATCTCGCCCACATCGCGACCGGCGCCCTCGCCGTGCATGGCGCAAAATCGACTATCGACATGCGGACCATCCACGCGACGACGGGCGCCCAGCACCATGTGATAACGCCCGTCCGAGTCACGCCACACCTTGGGGTCGCGCACGTGACAGGTCAAATCCTCGGGATAATCCTCGGAAGCCAGCACCACACGCTTTTGGCTGAACTCCCGACCGGCAAGGCCATCGACGCTCTCGACATAAACAGTATCGGCGCGGCGGCCGGTATTGACGTAGTCGTACGTCCCGTCCGCATCGGAAAGCTTAACGTTGCCCGTATAGAGCACGCGAATGCGACCGTCCTCGGCAAGCGCGGAGCCCGAATACACACCGTGGCAATCAAACGGCTCGTCGGGCAGCAGTGGGGCGCCAACGTAGTCCCACGTCATAAGGTCGCGGCTCGTCGCATGGCCCCAGACCTTAACGCCGCCCTCGACATCAAACGGCGCATACTGAAAATAGGCATGGAACACGCCGCCCGCCTGGCAAAGACCGTTGGGGTCGTTGAGCCAGCCCGCCGGCGGCATAATATGGAAGCGCTGGCCATACGCGCCATGACCGCACTCAGAGGCGGCAGCGTCAACAGCGGCAACCAGCTTTGCAAGGTCGCGCCCAAGGGCATTAGACATATCAAAGTCCTAACGGATAGAAAGTAACAGGGCGCCAGAGATCGACACCGGATACGGGAAACGCCCGCGAGCATACAACCCGCGGGCACCCTTCAATCAAAAGCTCTTAGGCCTGCTCGGAAGCCTTGGGCTCGTCCTTGTACAGGACAAATGAGACGGCAAAGGAAACCAGCGCGGCGACCGCAAACATGATCGCGTACTGCACGGGCTGGGCCAGGCACAGCAGGATACCGAAGATACCGGTAACGCCCGTACCGGAGGCAGCCAGCGAAGTGAGCGCGCAGACCAGGGCGCCGCAGCCACCGCCGATGCAGCCGGCGATGAAGGGCTTAAAGAAGCGCAGGTTCACACCAAAGATGGCCGGCTCGGTAATACCCATGAAGGCGGACAGAGCCGAAGGAAGCGCCAGGCCCTTGATCTTGGCATCGCGGGTTTTAAAGGCAACGGCGAGCGCGGCGCCACCCTGTGCGATGTTGGCAGCGCTGGCGATGGGCAGCCAGTAGGTCACACCGTACTGGGCGAGCTGGCCCAGGTCGATGGCGGTGTACATCTGGTGGATACCGGTAACGACCGTGGGGGCATAGAACAGACCGACGATAAAGGAACCGATGCCGAAGGGCAGGGTCAGCAGGGCCTGGATCAGACCGAGGATGGCGTTCTCGGCCCACACGAAGATGGGGCCGACGGCAACGAGCGTCACGAGCACGGTCACGAACACGGAGACAAGCGGGGTCACAAAGAGGTCGAACATCTCGGGAACGATCTTGTGCAGGCGCTTCTCGAGGAAGGCCAGAATGGCGCAGGCGATGACGATGGGGATCACATGGCCCTGATAGCCGACCCACTCAAAGCTGTACACGCCGGGAATGACGGTGACCATGGTCTGAACGCCCTCGGAGGCAACCGTGTAAGCGCTCTGCAGCGAGGAGTTGATGAACGCACCGCCGACGACAGCGCCCAGATACGGGTTGGCGCCAAAGGCCTTAGCGGCGGAGTAGCCGATCAGGATCTGCAGAATGCCAAAGGACGTGCCCGAGACCAGGTCGGCAATCTTGTAGATAAAGTTATTGGTATCGAGCGCGATAAAGCCGTTGGAGGCCATAAAATTGAGGGCGCTCATAATGCCCAGCAGCAGGCCCGAAGCCACGATGGCGGGGATGATGGGGACAAAGACATCGCCGAGCACCTTAATGGCACGCATAAAGATGTTCTGCTGCTGCGCCGCGGCCTCCTTGACCTCGGCCTTGGTGGCAGCCTCGACGCCACTGAGCGCGATGAACTCCTCGTAGACCTTGTTGACGATGCCGGTGCCAAAAATAATCTGCAGCTGGCCCTGGGCCTCAAAGACGCCCTTAGCGCCATCGACATTCTCGATGGCCTCCTTGTTAACCTTGGTGTTATCGGCGATCACCAGGCGCAGACGCGTGGCGCAGTGTGCGGCCGAAACAACGTTGTCAGCGCCACCGATGCTGTCGAGCACCTCTTGGGCTGATTTGCGGTAGTCCATGACTTCCCTTTCCTCCAACGGGCGCATTTGCACCCGGCCATCTTTGACACTTACACTGTAATCGTTTTCAGTTTCATATGTCTGTAATCGTTTTCATAGTAGGGTGAACGGTAGGAAATAGCCGGCGAATGGTAGTTTTAAGATAAACACAAGGGCTCAGAGGCAGGCAGACGTGCCCAAGGCCTAGACATTCATAAGCTGATGGCCGAGCTTGAGCGTCTTGAGACCGCTCTCCCCCTCCTCGTCATCGAGCGTGTTGAGCAACATATTGGTCGCCTCGACGCCACTGGTCAGGTAGCCATAATGCACGGTGGGAATGCCGCCCGTCAGCGCGCGCAAAAACGCGTTGTCGCCAAAACCGCTCACGCGGTGTATGCCCTCGCCCATGCCGCGAACCTCATCGATAGCACGCAGCGCGCCCGCCGCCATGGTGTCGGTCGCGCAGGCGATAAACGAAACATCGGGAGCGACGGAAAGCAGTTCACGCGCCGCAACATAGCCCGAGTCGAGCGTAAAGGACCCCTGGCGAATCAGGCTCGGATCAAGCGCCACGCCCGCGGCGCGCAAGCCGGCCTCAAAACCGCGACGGCGGTCATAACCGGCCGCGCGGTCCTCCTCGGTAACTCCAATGTAGGCAATCTTGCCATCCACGCGGCCCGCAAGCGCATGGCCCAGCTCAAAGGCGGCCTCGTAATCGTCGTGATAGACGCACGCCGCGCCCTCAACATTCTGGCCGATCAGCACGATGGGCACGCGGCACGATTCAATCGCCCGACGGTGCTCGTCGGTAATCATAGTTGCCACCAGCACAATGCCATCGACCGGGTGGTTTTGGAATAAATCGAGGTATTCGAGTTCGCGATCGGCCGCGTTGTCGGTATTGGCAAGCAACATCTGGTAGCCACGGTGACCGAGCACCTGGCCAATGCCAGCGGTAATGCGGCTCACGGATTCCGAGTTGATCTTGGGCACGATGACGCCGATGAGCTTGGTGGAGCCGGTGCGCAGTGCACGAGCCTGGCTGGACCGCACGTATCCAGTCAGCTCAATCGCCTTCTTAATGCGCTCGGCCTTGTCCGCCGAGATATATCCACCGTTGAGGTAGCGCGAGACGGCGGCGCTCGAAACGCCCGCCAACTCGGCCACATCTTTCATCTTTACCACGAGTACCCCTGTCATTGAAATCGCTTTCACCATGATACCCGTGTGGAGCTACATGCATATCGCAAGACAGGACGTCACGGTCAATTTAGCTGTCGTAGTACGGGCATCGCAGGGCTTCAACTAGAAACTTCGAAATTTAAATGCCGAATCGGTCAAACTACCGATTCGGCACCTCGTTATATTTGCACACAGTGGCAGGCAAAATCCAACTCGAGAACAACTTACTCACTTTGGAAAGACGCATCGCTGTCCGCTGCCAATTCCGAAGGAAGAATTGCCGGCAGCGTCAAAGCCCCCATGGGCGAAAGTCCAGTAACGACCATCAGATAGCTCTTAGCGTGACCATACGCCATGGAAATCGCATTAGAGAGAAGATAACGGCGCGCTTCATCGTCTGAAATGTCGAACGGCAATTTTGTAGACACCGAAATAGCGACCGACACATCAGCGCGCATTTTTTCCTTTGCATCGTCTCTATCAATCAGACTGCCACACACATACAGCTTTAAGTCTGCACGCTCGCCCGCCTTGTTCCTCAATAGATGGACGTCCTGATAACTAACGTCAACTTTTAAATCCATATTCTGGGAGGGCTCATTCTCAATATGAAAAGTTGAGTCGACAACAAACAAATGAACAACCTGAATAGGCGCAATGAAATCCTTACTCATGCAGCCAAACCTCCCGGAATCATCTCAAAGTCCAATCGTTTAGCCGAGCAGTCGCTGTTAAATGAAGACCATTGTTCTCGGACAGAGTTATTAGACGAAGAAAACGGCGCCTCATTCGAATAACTGGAAATGACCTGTGGAATAATTTTGACACCCAGCGCAAGCTCAAACTTTGCGATTGTTTTCAGCGTCATGTTGGGCTGAGAATTCAACAATTTCGAAAGCGACTGAAGACTCACGCCCATACGCTTTGCCAGCTCGCTTTTACTCAAGCCCGAGCGCTGCATCTCGCGATGAACAATAAACTCAATATCTAGTGCGTGCTCATAGGCACGGGTTTCACTCGTTTCCGTTTCCGCGTAAAAGTCTGATAAATCGACCTTAACCATTACAAGTCTCCGTTTCGTAAGCGGGCAAAAAAGCCGACGCTATGACACCAAAAGCCGCTTTGCTATCGGGGCCAACTGTTTTGCGCGTTTAATTTCTTTGGAAATATTTCCCGAGCCTTGATGGCCCTTAAACCAAAAAAGCAAAACAATCTTGTCCACGCCTTGGCAAATCGCGTAGACCATTTCTCGATTAACCCCATCAAAACCCTTGAGTTCGTATAGTCCAATCTTAGGCTCGATACATCGAAGCTTTGACGTTCCACTGACATCCTTTAGCCCGTAATCATAGATTTTTGAAATCTGATTGATCATTTTACGGGCGGTAAACTTCGTTTTAGGATCAGACATCATCTTCTGAAACTGAGAGTTCTCAGGGGAGGTGGTTAGTTCCCAAAAAGGTCGTCCCTCGGGATCAGCATATTCGACAAGCTCATAGTCACTAGCCAAAGGCCACCCCCTCCGCTTCAGAAGAAACCAAATATGGTTAACTTATAAGTTAAGTTTAGTCAAATTCAAATTTATGGCAAGCCCCAAGCCGTGTTCAAGCAATCTGCATTATTGACTCAGAGAAATGTGGGGAAGAAGCGGCAGAAACTACATTGTCAAATAAGGCCCCCAACGAAGTGCCCGAACTATTATGGTGACCAACAACATACCTAGAAGGCGAAGGCAAGGCACGCAACCGCCCAGTCACCGTGGCCGGTCTTAGGGAGCGCGGCGGTTTGCGTTGTTGCGGGCTAGGTCTTCTTGGCAGTCTTGATCGCAGGGCGTCTTGATCGGACGCGGGCGCGGGCTTGCGTCCGACTTGGGCGACGAATCGGCGTGAGGGGCGGGTTTTCGCTGGGCTTGGTCTCATCACCGGGCTTTTCTTCGCTACCGGGCTTTGTATCCCCCGTGGGATTGCCACCGGTGGGCTCATCGATACCGGGCTGGGTCTTCCCCGCCGGCGGCTGGGCGCCTGTGGGTTCAATTACCACATGCTAAGCAACGGCCCCGCTGGCATCCATAACACAGGCGGTACCAAAGGCCCCGCCCATCGGCGTCACAAACTGCGCCGACGTAAGTGAGCCACTCTCGCAGGCAGCATCGGCTATGGCGCCGGTCGCGTCCACCCAGGAGGCGTCCACGGCAAACTGGCCATCGGAGGCGTACAGGCCAAAGAAGCAGCAGTCCTCACCCGATCCGCTGCTAGCAGCAGCAACGTGCGAGCCCGTAGGTTGACTGCGTCAATACCGCTAGATTCGGCCTAGTATCCTATCGGGTCCCAAAAGGTCAATCCAGTTAAAGACGGCAGGCAGCCCGAAACAACATCTTTCATGAATCTCCAGTCCCATCAAGCCCGATCGAACTTGACCGTCAAACCAGATACGGCCCAATCACATCAAATATCTCGCCAACCTTAGTTGAAGGGTTTTGCGCAGATGGCTTAATGTTACCCAGTTCCCTATGGTGCGCGACGAGGCGCCCAGCACGCTGCAATGCTTCGCCTCGCCTATCATCCACTGCCCCAAACATCCCGTCAAGGTTCTTGCGGTACTCGATGCCCAAATTCTTCGACATCTCCTGCGCGAGGGCATGCTGGCAGTCGGACGCGGACATATGCGCGGTCGTGTAGCGAAAGTGCAAAAGCGGCCACAGCTCGAAACAGGGGTTGGACCACAACGCGTGGAAGGTCCTCGAACCATCAGAGAGCTCGTTGCGCTTACGTTCCATCGCGTCGAAGTCGGACGCAGGGAAGTCATCCTTGTCATACACGAGCCACACGTGGTCGAACGTCTCGGGCGCATAGAGGCAGTGTTCGACGGCGAAGTCGAGCAGGTCGAGCGTATGTTTGCCAGTCCCCTTAACGACTACGGCAACCTTCCGCTCGTTTGCTGCGCCCAACGCGGCGCGCACGCCCTCGAAGTAGCGAGGCTCAGTCTCCTTGCCCTCGGTCACCACGAGATGGCGCGTCATCTGTACCATGCGAGAGCGTCCCTCGCGCTTGCCGCTGCGCCAGTCCCTCGACTTTTTCGCGGCCATACTAATCCCACTCCTCAATGCGCGTGAGATACGGGTCAGCACCATAGCGGCCAGACAGGTACTGCTTGTCGAATGCCGCGTTCTTGCTGACCAAGTTACCATTTGCCTCGTGGATGTCGGCGAGCGACCATAGCTGGCTCGCCTCCCCCTCGCCGCGTGCGGCAAACCATATCTCGTCGCGGCGAAAAACATCGTTTCGCATAGTGGACACGTCCTGAGACGAGAAGATAAGCTGCGCGCCGCTCTTGTTGACTTCGGGATCTTTGAACAGCAGAATCACGTAGCGCAGGAGCTTCGGATGCAACTTGGCGTCGAGCTCGTCGACAACGACGGTACCGCCGCGTTCGAGCGCCGCCAGCAGAAACGACGCCAACCCCATGAGCTTCTGAGTACCGGCCGACTCCTCGGACAGGCGCAGCTCATAGCCCTTGCCGTCCACCTCATGCTTTACGAAGACGCGCTGGCCGCGCCATTCCGGAGCTTTCTCAACCCTAAAGCCGTCGATACGTACGTCAACGGCACGCAGAAAACGCGTGATCTCGAGTGAGTCATCCTCGTCGAGCAACTGTTCGAGCATCTGCTCCAGATAGGAGCTGTTGTAGTTCAGGAACACCCCATCAAGAAACCAACTGGCGGCCTCTTTGATCACCGGCGCGTCAAAGTTGATGCAGAGAAACGACAGGTATGGCAGGCTCGGGTTGAATCTCGCAGCCGTCACGAGCTTACGCAACGTGGGACCAAGCTCAACCCCTGTCCCCTCGCGCTCGAACAGCATCGCCGTGCGTGACGCCCCCAATTTGCGCCGCCACAATCCTTCGGACACGATCTCGTCCGTATGCACGGACAGGGCATAGCGGTACTCATGCTCACCCGCGCGATAGTAGAGCTCGAACTCGGTGGGCTTAGCAGCCGACACGTCATCGAACTCGAACGCAGAGCAACGGGGTATCGAAGATCGGTTACCTTCTGGCGCATCAGTGCTGGCAGACAACAATCTGATCGGCCTTGCCACCGCCGAACGAATATAGTCAAGAGCCTCGAGCAGGTTAGACTTGCCGCCAGCGTTAGGCCCGTAAACCGCAGCTACCGGAAGGAAACTCTGCCCGTCAGGACACTCTATGAGGGAGCGCTCGAACTCCCTCATCGATGTTGCCTGCATGGAAAGCACAGTTTCGTCGCGATAGGATCTATAGTTCCTGAAGGTAAACTGGCAAAGCATCGTCCTCAAAATTTCTTTCATTGTTTTGAAAAGATATTTCAGAGTTTTTATTTGATTATAGACCTTAAATAGCATCAATCAAGTGTTTGCAGTATGTGGAGCAAAGGGTACAAGGCCAAAACTCGGAAGTATGCGGCAAATCCCTAGCATGCCGAGCACTCCGGAATGCCGCAATGCTTCTGCCTGCGGATCCTTTATGCGGAAAAGCCGTTGTGCTCGGGGGTTCCAGAATTTGCCGCATACTTCCGGCAGGCGTTTGCGGCTGCGAACACGCTAATCCATGCCCGCAGCCGCAATGGCGTCAAGCCCCTATCCTCTCGGCGGGAAGGGATCGTGCCCATGGGAATCCTTTGCGCGGATTCTGCCATCGGGACGATGGGTGATTAGCTCAGAGTGCTGATTAGAACTAATTTGACGACCGCGCTTTATAGCTTCGCCCTGGGTCGTCGTAACAAAGGAAGCGCGACGCGCTCCCTCGCCCTTAACCTGCCATTTGCCATCCGCCCGCTTCGTAACGTGCTGGTTTCTACCTTTCATACTCACCTCACCTTCACGACCGATTGCTTAACGCGCTCACAGCATGAGGCTTGCAGCAAGTTCACTCGTGCCGCTTTGCTTAAAGCATAACTACTGGCGCGGACATAAATCGGACCTGGAAGGTACGGTGTGGGATCTCGAAGAAGCGCAAAACAGCCGCAAGCTGAAGCTACCGTATCGCGCATGGTCAAATAAGTGCGGAACATAACGCCAGGACAAATACGCCTCATCCACTTCAGCTCCCCCCTCCCCGACTCAACCTGTTGATGCCCACTTAAAAATAGTCCGAATGGTCATCGAGAATTAAGCACGGTGAGCATTAAGAATTGAGTAGTTTAACCAGAAGAGCCGCGCCCCAGAAGCCCCCCCGGGGGGCGATGCGCTTTATGCTAAAAGGCCGACGCTCTCGGAGGTTCCAGAGGCCGCCGCACATTATCGACAGGTGAACTCGGAAGTGCGGTAAAAAATGGGACCTGTCGACTAGGCCCCGGGTTTGGACTCTTGCGGCCTGCGATTTTGTTGGCAAAAATCGGAGTGTGCGCGGCAAGTTTCGATTTTCCCCGCACTTCCGAAATTCGCGATAAAGGCCCACTGCCCAGAAGCGAATACGGACAAATGCCCTTCGGTAAACAGCCCTTTAAACGCGAAAACCGCCTTTCGGCGGTTACCACGGACCAAGCCGGACATACCGTCGCAAGGCCTCATCACAAGGCTTACTTTAAGGGAAAGCTCGGGGTCCATCAATCCTATGCCGCTAATCCTCCAAATCAACCTTTGGACTCATTCTTTGGGTAGCAGGCAGATTTTAGCCATTAATGGGAACCATGTTGATATCAAGACAATAAAAGGAGCGCTGCAGCAAATCGAATAGACAGGAGAGACATGCAAGCAATCAAAAAACTAAAGACCACCGATGATTTAGGTGAACACGGAGGCGGCATATGGAAGAAATGGCCCTGGAAGGACTCCGATCATTTTGAATTAATGTCCGATCTCATCCTTAAGGTTAACTACAGCATTCATGACTTCAATTCCACTATCAATGGGGGCTTCTCGCCCAATCCAAAAGACACTGTGTATCTTGTGGCGCTTGCTACTTGGATCAAGGATGCGTACTGGCAAATAAAAAGGAACTGCCTGCGAAAAGAGATCGAAAACGATTTTAAGTTCTCTAAACAAAGTGAGCTCGACGACGCGAGCAAGTATCTCCAAGTTGTTCGTTCGGTAGTTATAGCCCACCCCCTCAATTCAACTAGACATCAGGATTATGGTTTTGGACCAGAAGGACGAATTTGCATTGATATAAGAGGGAAGAGCATACTCGATTCATTTCCCAAAGCACTTATTTATCGCATCACGCCAAAAGGTTTTTCAAGAGTCAACTGCGTGAACGACAATGATATTGCATTGATGACATGTACCAATGTCTGTAGTGCAGAGGGTCAGAAAGGCAAACTGCACTTTGAAAGATGCTGCCTCGACATGCGAGACATACGCAATTCCGCCGAGCTTTACATTGACGCTTTATACGAACTGGACCGCCACCTTGGTCGCATCAGGAGGAAGGATTTTATTAAATAGCCCCAGTTCATTAGCTTAAAATCCGATCGTTCGACCACTTCATCCGAGAAGAAACAACCATCACGGACAAAGACGCGCATGATACGACCCGTACCAACAATGAGCGAAGTCGACATGCGGCAGCGCACCGGGACCGGACGTTAGCAAAAAAGGCACCGGTGCCCATGTTGACATCGGGACCCATGCGCAATGCCGCGCAACCGTTTCGCAATATTCAACAGTGCCCAATTTAACAAACGCCGTATCCCACCAATACGCTAGTGCCCAAGGCGTTCTAGCCAAAAAGCAGCTTGGGCACACTCCATGAGACCATAGTAAGGGCCGCAACCGGACCTCGCGTCAGAAGCAGACACGCTCCATCCCACCGGCAATCACCCCTCCCCGTCCATGACCGTCCAGCTCACAGGCTCAATGCCCGGAAGAGACGTTAGGCAAGAGGGGCAGGCAACCTGATAGTTCCCGTAATTTGTTCTGCGCTGCATAGAAGCGGAGACATATACCGCTTTGCGGGCGCGAGTGACACCGACGTACAGCAGGCCCATTTCCTCAATAAGCCCGTCTGGCATTTTCTTCGCATCCACAATCCGGCATCCACGCGCAGAACGCGAGCATATACCAGCACTTTCGCACCGAGAGCAAATCCTTCCAGGCCAATCGAAGCGCGTAACGCCCGGTATGAAAACGGTGTCCCACTCGAGTCCCTTAGCAGAGTGAATGGTCATGATCGAGATATCCGCATCAAGGTAATCAGAGAAACGCCGCAGGGAGCCCTCGGAAAAGATACTTACGATATAGTCGAAGCGCTCCGAAGGGTCCATCGAGACGCAGTCATTTTTGAGGTGTTTCCGCAGCGCTCCAAGAAGCATGGCATAGGACCGCCCATACATGAATCTCCTGGAGTCAGTCGGCAGTTCATCAGAGATGGAGTCGATTATTTTGTCCGCTGCAGAACGGCTGACGCCTTTTTCTCCAGACGCTGCATCGGTAATCCTGGATAAAGCAAGCGCATTGAATTCAATGAACTCTGGGTCTGTATCCGAGAAAAGCCCGTTGAAGTATGACATACCCTCTTTAGTCAGCTCGTCAGTGATGAGATTGGCCAGGGCACCGCGCTTACGAACAAGAATCGCAATCCTACCGCCACCTCCTTGAGCGAGAGTGGCAACCTTCGAAACGATGGCAGTCGCTTCATCTTGCTGTGCAGCGCCTACAAATATGGGTAGACGGGGCGTACCGCTGGCAATGGCATCTTTCATGTTGGAGCGAATCGCGGCACCGAGTTCTCCGACGATAGATCCCCCAGAAAACCTATGATTCTGCTCGAGTTCCAATGGCAAAAGCCCAAGGTCAATGGACGCCTTTGCCTTAAGGCCTTCCATCGCGCCAATAAAACCATAGACACGCTGAATGGGGTCACCGAACATACAGATTCCCGACTCATCGGAAAGCAGGCCATTTATAAAGATGTAACACAGGGCGTTCGTGTCCTGTGCTTCGTCGACAAGTACGACAGGAAACGCCGTCGACAGATAGGACCTCAACTTTGAGAAATCGGCAAGCAATTCAATTGCAAGGGAAATCATTCCTGAATATGGCAAGAGACCGTTCGGTGCGAATCTATCCTTAATGATCCTATTAAAAGAACGCATGCGGCATCTCAAGTCGTCGTCTTGACCGTTCCTCATGGAGCGGAGGAAGTTGTCAACGACCTTCTTTTCATCCCAGATTAGCCTGCCACCTCGCGAACTCAGCTCGTTAACGGCGCTGCTGTCATCAACCATAGAAAGCTCGTCAACGTTTACTGGTAGCGAGAGCAATCTCCAGTACCTTCGCAGCAGAGCCCATGCAAATCCGTGAAAGTTGGTTGCCATGACCCTGTTCTCCAAGCGCTTGGCCAAGTCGCCGGGAAGCGCGGACATAGTGGCGCCCAAATCCGCGCGCATTCTCCGCGCGGCAGCGACGCTGAAGGTTAGGGCCAAAATCCTTTTTGGCGGCCGTACTTCGCCAGATGCCAGCAGCCAGCAAGCCCGCCCAGTCATAACTGTGGTTTTCCCGTATCCTGCCGGCGCCTCTACGAATACCCTCTTCGATGGCGCAAAGATCGCAGAGCACTGTGATGCATCTCCGCCACAGTGCATCACAATCGCAGCTCTAACACTTTCCCGCAACTCGGTCTGGCTCATCAGCATTCGAGCCCCACGGCCTTGCGAATAATAGTTTTATAACATGCGGGAACGCCATCAGCACCAAAAACCTCCGCGAGGGCAACGCCAGAACCAACGCCCTTGTTCGATGAAAGCCATGCATACATAAGCGCACGCGATTCGGGTGTGTCGGCGAATAGCCCGTCAAACTCCGATCCCTGAAAATCATACTCAGGGCCCGTCAAGCTAACACCGTAGACAGCACAGGCATTTTTCAATGCTTTGCTATTGCCCTTGATGGAAGTTGCCCTCTGACGATCCGTCGCCTCAAGAAGTGTAATAAACGAGCTTTGGTTCCTATTAACGAAAATAGTTTCGATGACCTCAGCTTCAAAATCCCGTTCGGTTGTCGTTATATGGTTCCCAGAAGCTTCTCGCGGCTCGTTATCCCTATCGACAATCGAATAATTTGGAATCTCAAACTTATCCAGAAGTTCGCAGAGCGGCTCGACGTTCTTTTTCCCGCCAGCCCTGATAGGCACAACTCCATAATCATCCAAATCCATCCCAAGGTTGCGTGCAAAGACCGGAATGGCCCCAGACTCCGTCTGCCCCTCAAAAGCCAAAACCGACCGAGCGAAAAAAGCCTCTCGTATAGACTCAAAGTTCAGCATAAGATGCTTTTCAACCTTGTCAGACAGGTCAATATCCTTGCCGCACATGACCCTTGGAGAATCTTCGCCCTGCCCAAATCGCACGATGTTCTTATAGCCGCGAGCAAGAATGTTTGGCGAATGCGTCACCATGATCAGCTGAGCTTTGATTGAATCGATCCCGAAATACTCCTTTAGAAGGGCGTTGAACTTGGCATCCTTCCCTTCGCAAATCCTATGCAAGCTCTTCGAGAGACGCCTCTGCATATACGGGTGAAGGTGAGCTTCGGGTTCGTCATAAGCCAGCACAGCGTGCAGCACACACTTGCCATCGTCATCCGTGCAGAAACTCTCTTGAAGGCGTTTAGGCGAAAGACGCATAATGCTCTCGATTATCGAGAGCGAGGCAATGGCAAGGTACTGCAAGCCTACCCCTGCCTTATTAAGATGAACGCCCCTCTTGTCAAGCAAGGTAACCAAACTTCCGAGCGTTCCGCCATCAGATGAATCGATGCCCGTCCTCACACCATATGATGACAGGATGGGAACGTCACTAACGATCTCGCCTAGATCAGCAGACAGACCTTCGAGCTCACCCCCATCCAGAAAGTCAGAGACCTTTTTGCCCTCCTTATCCAGGTAAAGAGCGATTCGTTTGGAGAGAACTTTGCCGACACCTCGGGTACCATCAAACGCCAGGTCTCCCCTATTAAAGGATACAGTAGAGTACCTGAACATGTGAACTGATCGCATCAGAGAGGGTGAAATACTTTCTCCGCTCCCTTCGACCTTAAATTCAATTCGAGAATCCGGGTCGTCAGCAAAAGCGCAGATGGTAACAGTATTTCCGGTCATAGGATCGATGTCGAGCCCCGTTATTCCGATCTCGTCCTCGTCCAACTTTAAAGTAACTAGAGCACCTGAGCGCTTTTCAATGTTAGCGAAATCCTCTTCGCTAATCGTCGCTTGATTGAAGATTGTATTGAGCAAGTCGAGCACATTCGTTTTGCCGAGGTTGTTTTCGCCGACAATATAGGTCACGTCCTCGTCAAAACTAATCGCTACGCCATCGAGATTCCGATAGTTCTCAATCCTCAGTCTAGAGATCCTCATCTAGCCTCCCAACCGTTAAGGTTTTATGGCTTCCAACAATCTAACACGTCCTGTGCTGTGCTAAGCGGACACCGACAGATGTTCGTTATTACTCGCGCAAAGACCGTCACAAGGACATCTTTGCTCGTAAGGCCTCATTCTATTCCGTCTTCAGGTAAGAGGCTAAACATCCAAGCCAAACAAATCCAAACTTACAAGGCCAGACGTTTGACGCAAGGTCTCCTTAAAAGAAGCCGAAGTCAAACGTTTCTCTATATAGGCTTCATAGCAGCGAAGCAGCGTCTCAGTCGAAAGAACCGCGATGTCGTTTTTACGGGCAATGGTAATCTGGGTTTCAGGGAAAGGATCTCGCTCTTCAGGTTTTAATTCAATCTGCGATGCAAAAATTAGGACGCCTTTTAACTTGCTAGTGTTACCTTCGTCTTCCATCGCGTCCGCTTTTATTTGGACATGATCATATGTCTTCGAAATATGCTGTCGCTTCAATCCACCCTTACTGCCTTTAATTTCAATTAAATAGAGAGTGCCATTGTACGAGAACCTAAAATCCTCTTCCTTGCAGTCTTCAAAGTCCTCATCTACCTCAACGATCTTTGCCAAAAGACGGCGAGTCATATTTTCAAGTTCAAAATCCTTGGAGCAAAGGACTGATTTAATACCTTGATAATCAGAGAGGACGCCCTCGATCTCTTTCTTTTCGTTGTCCAGAAGATCCATTTCTTCGTTTATCTCTTTTATTCGCGCCCTTTGCGCCGCTTCATCATGATAGTTGACCTCACCAAGCCAAACAGGCATGCGAGCGCACTGAGCTGAAGTCGGAAAAATAGCATCAATAACCGCAATTAGTTCCTCATTGTTATTAATCTCAAGTGTTGTGGCTGCTAAGGCCTCAGACATCAACACAGCTGAGACCGTAGAAGCATTCGAAGTTAATAACGGCTTGAGGGGAGAAATGATTGGCGTACTAAAAGAAAAATCAGAATGAAGCTCTTTATGTGAAACAAGCGTTATTGACTTTCCAAAACAAATACGAGGTGGAAAGGAAAACAACTCACCTATCGGAGAGACAGCAAAATCTGTAATAAAATCCTTCAGAGGCTTCTTATTCATATATCCCATCTTATTAATCTCTGGATTATATCCATAAGAACAGGAATACAAGTAGTTCTGTGGGAGCACAACTATGCATTTAGCCCTATTTGACTGCAGCATCATTTGCCGGATAGAGGAAATGTCTGCATGATCTTGCAGGATCTTATCGTTCGAGAAATCGCTTTTCCATAAATATCTATCCTGCAAGTCAATGACCGTAAGTTCGAAGGCATCGAACGCGATTGCTTTACCGAATTCCCTTATCGTCAAGTCGCTTGTTTCCGTAAAACCGCAATTTGATTTATTAAATACCAATATCTGAGTTTTCATCACGCAAATCCCCTTACAAACAAAACGGATTAACCCTGAGCTTTATTTCCACTTCAATGCTTAAACCATCTAGCGGTAATGAGTACGCGACTCCGTACTCGTTGCCGATACAAACACGAGTCCTTATCCCCTCGACAGGAAGGAACCCGTGTCTACGAAAAACGTCATGCACCAGCTAATGAATGTTTGAAGTAATAGTACTCCCCGGTACTTTTATAGAGGGCATCGGTCTAACTCTTTTAGTCAAACGGTAGCCTGTAAATCAAACTGTCGAAAAACGACTTGGGGGCTGTACTCAATCAGTCCGCCCGGCAGGCGAAGGGAGCGTCGAAGCATTGAATCAGACATGCCTATGTGCTGATTTATATATAGCCCCACTGATTAAACCGAATTGCCCATCGTCTAGATACACAATAATGGACACGCGCACACCGAACCATTCAATAATCTGAAGTAGAACCACGGCCGACATGGTCGAAATGAGTTAGAACAACGAAAGGGCACTGGGGCCCGCGTTAGCCCCAGTGCCCATAAGCAATACAGACGATACTGCATCCGATATCGTGCATTACTCAAATAAACAAATACGCAACGCCAGCTCAAGCGGCCACTCACTCTTTAATCAGCTTGACGTTACTAAGCAAAACCGGAATACCAGTACCGGTATATCCCTTAGTGGAGTAAACCCTGAACTCAAGCCAATCGAAATCAGATAGATCAATTTCATTCGACGGAATGTCAGTAGGTGCGGTATTCATCGTAATGTGGTCCTTTTGCCAAATTACTTTTGAATCGGACCCATCGACAGAGCCCCTTAGTTCGAGTCTCGCCTCATAGTCCTTCAAGATGCTCGTGTCCTCTACGTAATCAACAGCAATTTTGCCATTCAACGAACGGTACTTCTTGCCGATATAAAATGATATAACCGAAGGAGAATCAGCACTATTAGGACGACCAACCCAAGTGTCGTCACTTGAATAACTATTGCCAGCAGTGTCTTTTTGAGAGCCTTCAATCAACTCAAAACGGCTGGAAGAAGCAACCGTAAGAGAGGTCAACGCCACTTCAGAAACGCCTTCGAGCTCATCCAATAGGTCATTGATTCTTGCCGGATCTTTCACAATCTTCGAAGCAGCCTTCAAAACGCTTTTTGCATCATCATACTTTTTAGATGAGACCAGCTCGTTAGCCTTGGCTAAGACCTCTTCAGTGTAAGTAGACGAGTATTCAGCAAATGCAACAGCGCAGTCTCCAGATTTCTTAGAAGCCTTTGACAGCGAAGTCAAGGCTTCCTCAAGTTTACCGGAATCCCAGGCAGCGGTAGCGTCAGCAAGAACCTGCTTGCCCGCTTCCTCATCCTTGAGGGCATTGAGTTCCGCCTCGGCGTTAGCATAATCTCTATACGCGCTTTCAAGAGCCTCGTTAAGGCTCATGCTTTCTTCTACGGAATCAAAGCGCTTAGACAACTCGCCGACCATAGCAGACTGACCATGCAAATCGCCAAGATACGCCGACAGGAGGCACGGTATTATTGCAAACAAGATGCCGAAAATTACCGGATGATTAGCATAAAATCGGGACTCTCTAGTGCTGGGATCTTTATCAGCCATTATCTCTCCTAGCGCAAAACAAACAATATGAGTAACGCGTCTCTCAAAGGCACAAGCATGCCGAGCCAACAATTCGAAAGAAAACAGTGTGACAATCTGTGCAATCAATCGGACGAGCCGACAACCAACTTATTACTTCCGGCATTTTGTATAGCTCTATTGTTTAGCGACATGACAACCCCCAATAATCAGTCGACCAAATTCAATGGTCAACAAGTGGACGCTAACGTCATGCACCAGGCAGCGAACGCCTGAAACAATATTACTCCCCGACACTTTAGAAGAGCGCATCAGCCTATTATTTTCCGCCAAACGGTAGCCCGATGATCGAACTGTTTGGAACACAGCGGTGACGCAAAATTACTTTCGCAAATTGACAACCGCATAGCGGAACACGGCGCGCGCCCTGTCATTTGATTTTTAGCGGCTAAACAACAAATCACCGACGAAAGGGGGCACGGGCCGCGTCTGCGAACATCGCATCGGTAGACGAGGGGGCGCTCGACGCGCTGCTCAACGAGGAGCGTCCGAGCTTATCGGGCCGAGCGCTATAAAAGGACGGCGGGCCGGAAGACCTACCACAGCGGCTAGTACGCGAGATGGATCGTCACGGGCGCCGGGGTAGTTGATCTCAGCGTGCCGAAGCCCTTCGGAGCGGCCGCGAGGACGGTGCGCGACGGGTTCGTCGAGACACTGGCCTACACGGAGTTCCCGCCCGAGCACTGGCGCCAAATCAGAATGAACAACGGGATCGAGCGCATAAACCGCAAGATCAGGAGGAGGACAAGGATCGCCGGGACCTTCCCGGACGGCAACTCGGCCCTCATGCTGGTCACTGCGAGGCTGAAGTACATAGTGGAGCACGAGTGGGGCAAGAGAAGGTACCTGGACATGTCCAAACTGGAGGAGATGGACGAGCTGAAGGAAAAGGCGGAGGGCTAGAAGAGGGCGGGGCCGAAGACGGCTAAATCAATTTGCGAAAGAATCTTGACGGCATCATTTCATGCGCAAACAATGCAGGTATACCGTTTGACGACTTTTAAATAGCAGGATCCGTATAGCGGAAAGCCAAAGACTTTTAGAGCCATCGCGACTAAAAAGGGGCACCGGCCTTCGCCAATACCCCTCAAACCGACACGATACATGTCCCATAAGCAAATAGCCACCTGGCTATTTTCCACCCCTCGCGCTTACCAATGCGCGGCGCAGCGGACCCGGGAAGAAATAGGCATGATCATTGAACCAGAGACTAAGCTGATGCTTTTTACTAGAAGCACGCGGTCCCAAATACTCGTCAAGAACAGAATCGAAACCGCCTTTCTCATAATCGGCCCAAAACTCATCGGACCTGCCATTTGCGGGAAACACCGTCCTCAAAGGGGGATTGCCCTTAACCGCCTCGCCAAGCTCTTTGTCAATCAAGTGGACACCGTCAACGGATTTAAGCAAACCCATTCCAGCATCAGAATTAACAAGAACAAGGCTAATACCGTCTTCGGTATTTCTATCAGCGCGCGACTCCGAAACGTAGCCCCAGAAATCTGCGAGCGTGATATCGCTCAATCGGTCAGTCCCCGTATAGGGACACGAATGGCAAGCATTTTGCGTAATGTAATCACCGAGGAAAGCTCGGAGATAATAGTCGTCCACAGTGCACCAAGAACGTCTATCCCCGTTTTCAAACAGCATTTCAAGGCTGAATACTGTCCACGAAGGATCTTTCTTCCTAAATCGCGCAGAAACAGCCTTACTTCCAGCCTCCCTCTCACGATAAGAAACATAGTCGCCCCAAACCCTGGGAGACGGAGCGCCATGGCAAAGAACATCTACCGTCATAAGATTCGCGGAAAGTCGGCCGCGCGCCAATCTGCGCATCGCATCGACCTGGCAGGAAGTTCCGGAAAACAGAACCCTCTCACCGCGTTTAAGCAAATCAAGACAGTCTGACAGGGCCGCATCAATACGACTCTGAACATACTTCGAACCGCGCATCTTGGCGATGACATCAATATCGTTAGAGACAATGTGCTCAACAATCATATCTTCATTCATGACCGCACCGCACACCCAGCCGCCTTGACGCACAAAGGCATCAGCAAGAAGCATAAACATACCGCCAGATGTTGCGGCCAAACGACGGCCCCGATCCTTGTCCCAGGCAGCCATCGTCTTTAAAGGCCTGTGTCGTGAGGTTGGCGAACCAACAACGGGACATGCCCTAGAGCAAGCGCCGCAACCAACGCATAGCCCATCATCAACCGCCGGCCGATAGAAGCCGCGCTCATCCTGTTCGAGATTCAAGGCTCCCCTAGCGCACGCTGCCACGCATGCCGAGCAACCAAGGCAATTATCTGAAGCTGGTAAACCAATTGTCTCTACATTACACACGTTAATGTCCTACTTTCAATGATTTCAAGAGAGTTTTAGCTATCCTGCGATACCTATATAGCGTGAACAGCATGAAGAGGAGGGAGCAGACGACAGAAACCAGAGTTGCGAATGCAAAACCAAATGAAATGAGGACACATTCAACAAGCAGCAGCCCGAGTCCAATGATCTGATATGGGATGTCAACATCAATGTTAATTAGTCTCTTTGTGTCATAAGCCCTCATGAGTGAAATCAAAACATAGGCAACAACACCAGCAATGATGGGCCCCCATGCCCCAATCGCAAAAGAGAGCAAAGCGCCAAGCACCACATTAACAAAAGCGCCAACCATAGTTGTCACAAATATCATGCCGTTGCTCTTAGCCGCGTTGTATAGAGTGCCGAAATAAGTCGAATATCCACTAATGACAGAACTGAGCATTAGAAAAGGAACGAAGACGTAAGCGGCAAAAAAATCACCGCTAAGCATAATGCGCGAAAGTGGAACGGTCAGTGCAATAACCAATGAACCAGCACACAAAAGGAATGCAGTAAAGACCTTAAAAACTGTTCCGAAGGAACTCCTAGAATCACTTGCATCGTATTCGCGTGCTGAGAAAATTTGCCACGACTGCTGGAAAATGGTAACAACCATATTCATCACCGCAGGCAACTTAGAAGCGGCTGTGTATAGTCCTGCGACATCGGCGCCTTGCGAGAACATAACGATATAACGACCGGAGAGATTAACAAACCACCAAGCTAGGGCGTTAGGAATCATTGGGAGGCTATAACGCAGCAGGTCTCGAGCCAGTGGTTTTGAAAATGCACCCATACTGGCAAAGCGCCAGACTTTGGCCCCAAAAAAGACAAGTAAAAGCTGAATGCCCTGCGACAGAATCAGCGCCAGCAGGTAGCCATTTACGCCCATGCCAAAGACGCCGAGGAAAAGGTAACCGGCACAGAACAACGTTAGTGCACCCAAAACCCCCGATGAGGCATAAAGTCGAGTCTTACCGATACCCTTGGAAAATTGAAGGCAAATCACTTTAAAGGAAGTAATAAAGCAGAGAATGACCAATTGCCATGTGTAATCAAAGCCAGTAAATGAATAGCCGAAAATTCCCGCAGCTGCCACAACTGGCAAAAGGAAAAGAGCGATACTGATACCCGTAGAGAATACGGCCTTATTATCGGAGTCCCGGTCGATTGAGAAACGAAACACGCCCTCATAGACACCGAGGCAGCAAAGGGGATAAAGCAATTCGGCAGTATTGTTTACAAGCTCACCAATACCGTATTGCTCAGTAGTAAGCAGTGCGGTATACATCGGAAGCAATAGGAACTGTATCAATTTCGTAAGCATGTTGCCGGCAGCAAAAACTGCAGCATCGCTTACAAGTGCCTTATAGCTTTTCTTCATTTATTACATTTCCTCAATAACGGATTTCAGACCATCATAATAATCGGCAGCGAAAGCAGGAGCGGAAACGCCATCCGGGAAGCGCTTCATGAAAGCGGACACAAGCCCTGGGACCTCCTCAAGATTGTCAGCAACAACAATCCCCTCATCCCCTGCATCTGTAAACCATTTGGCACCTGAGACAACCTTGTGATCATTGGTCTTAAGAACCACAACGGGCGTTCCGGCAATACGGGCAAATATCGTGCCATGATAACGATCGGTAACAATAACGCACTTTTGCGAATAAGATTCGATGACGCCCTCGATTCCGGTCCAAGCATCATGAGAGTCCAGATCGATACCATCCCATTTAACGGTGGTGTCAGTCCGAGAAACATCACAAAGACCGGAAAGAGCAGAAGCAAGCTTATCGATGGCCGCATAAGAGTACAGCTTCTCGCCATCGTTTCGAGCGCAAAGCAATACACCTTCGCGCTGGTTATCAAAGGAATATTTCCCAATCAATGAGGTCACAACGTCAGGATAAAGACGGACATCAAGTCGAGGATACAAATCTCGAGCAATCTGTGCAGAGACGGCATCCCTAGCCAAAAACAAAGTATTAACGTGTGACCCTATTGCCTTACGGTCCAATTCTTTACCACGTTTGCTGTTAAAACGAATTGAAGTCGGGAAAAAAACAATTCTGTTATCGGGAAAACAAGTTGAAGCAAGCCTATGCGGCGTCTCATCGTCGTGGAGTCCGTCCATCGTATGACCACTCTGCATGACAATCAGATCATTAGGGCGAATTAGATTCTGAATCATGCGGACAATCCTGCTGGTACCGGCGTTAAATGCCTTACTTGGAATTTTAATAATTTCAGCTTCCGAATAATTATTTTGGAGCCATTTTTCAATAACAAATTTTTGAGCTTGATCTCCCAAATTCGGGTGAGTGGGCACCCCAAAATACCAGATACGCATGCCGCTAGTCTTATCTAGTCTAGCCATTGAATCAACGAGCTCATTGTTCAGCTTGCGCATCGCAGGATAATGCATAGCAGTACGCACCGTAATCCCCACAGTGCGATTTACACCTTTTGCGATACCGGAAACAAAGGGGACGGACTTAATAGCCATTTTCAGCTTATTATTCATATTACATCCTAACTAAGAACTTATTTACTGTGGTAAACGATTAATTACAAGAGTGAATCGACGGGATCACGAAAAATGAGTTCATACGGCACAATTAAATACTTAGGGCTCAGTAAAACAGAGACATAAACCGCGACAAGTCAGCCGTATAAGGAACGATTCCATACCATTCAGGCCTAAATAATTGAACAACAACGAAATACATAACAGAAATCGCAATCAATGAGAACCGAACGAAACGCGTTTCTCCGTCATTAGCTGCCTTTAAAACGAGAGGCAAAGCAACAAGAACAAGAGGCGCGAAATAGTATCCGAATCGAGCAACAATTTGTACTTTCATACCGACGGCGGAAAAGACAAGCCAGAGCAGTTCACCCCAGCGCAAGGCAAGGCTGACGGACTTACCTTGAGCCACGCCCTCAGCGCGGTCAGCAACTTTTAGATAATTAAAAAATATGCCGACGAGCAGGGCATTAAATAGAAGTGAAATTAGAGCGCCAAAATAGTTTGACCCCATAAAGTCCGCATCATAAAAACTATTTTTGCCCAAGACTGCCGCGACCGCGTTAAGGAGTGGATTGACAAATAGAAAGCTGAATATAGCTCCAATTATAAGAACTGTCATGCTCATTAAGTTAATTTCAACCTTGCTGAGAGGGATGAGAGCAAACAGCACGAGAGCGGACCTATGGAATGAGGCGGCAAGGAACACGAGTAGAATAAATACAGGAACCTTACGATCCCTAAGTACAATTATTGCAAGCATACCGATTGCAATAGCAATTGCCTCGCGCATGATGTTCAGATAACTCGGAAACAGCAGGCACAAAAATAGCACAGTGGGCAAAATAGGCTCATCAGCGAGCTTAAAAATAAATAATGCAGTGCAGAGACATATAACCGCACTTGATGCTACGAGAAGAATCTGAAAATCACCGCTGATGAGTGAAAGAACCTTGCAAAATAATAGGAAACCGTACTCAAATCTGTCTGTCATCTCAACAAGAGAAGAGAACGGCAAACGAGAGGCACTTAAAAACGCTCTACAGTGCATTTCAGTATCAATACCAACTGAACTTGATCGCACTGAAGCAACAAAGAAAATTGCTGAAAAAGTGACTAAAAGATAGGTCTTTTTAAAGGAAGCGGAACGTTCAGGCCGTAATACAAAACCAAAAACTACCGCAAAGACAATAAGCTGCAAATATACCAACATTTAGATAGTCACCCTACTCCTTCGGTGCGGGCTGCGACATATCTACATTGTTTTTAATAACTACTCTATACATCCATTTCCCTCAATGCATCTCAATAAGAGAATTACCTTCATCAGCAATACTTTGCAGGTTCCGAGTTCAACCAATCGACTAAATTGAATCCTTGTGTAAAGCGATCCGTATCATTTGTTATTCCCCCCCCCCGAACAGAGGCGGGATGATAAACCGAGCATGCAATATCGGGGCGTCGCATCGCCGTAAAGCAAATCTTGTTCGTGTGCTCCAAAGAATCAAACGCCCTAAGATCTTCTTCGCGACAATCATTCATCTGGCTGAATTTAATAAACAGATTGTCCCAGTTCACCCTTTCAACCCGTCGCTCCCATTTAGCTCTAGCCTCCTCAGGCGTTGGATAATGTAGAAATACAATCTCAACGTCATCGATAATTCCAACAGGCTTACTCAGCTCATTGCGAGATTTCAAAGTCTCGTAATGAGCCGAATCACAAGAATCGATGAATTCTATGGGCGTATTCAGATAGTGCCTTAAATCTCCCGCGAACTTTACGTATTCAGTTCCAAAAAAATACAGCCCTGCTGTAGGCGATTGATACGGTAAGCCGAAATACCGATAGACCGTTCCGGCCCAACAATTATTGGAAATAATAGAAAAATCGCTTCGTGTCAGATGATTTTGCCTACCCTTAGAAAAACGACTGTTAGTTTTCTCTCTGATTACCCGTTCAGCAATTCCAAAATAGTCTTTATTCATGTCTACGTCCTTCAACCAAAACCACACCCGTTGCATCGAAAAACGCATCTAACGCTGAGCAACAAGCCCCTCGTAGAACTCCATCAATTTCTTTGCATTAGCCGCTGCCGAATAGCCAGCGGAGGTTAATTTCTCAACAGCTCCGCTATCACGACCAACCGACATAGCATCAGCAAGTGCAGAGGCCCATACAGCATATGGCTCATTTAAACCGACAAATCTACTCACGCCCGTTATGTCACTTTCCTCAGGAACGCCAGTCGAAAAAACACAACGAAGCCCAGAGGCTTGAGCTTCAACAGCAGAGACAGGAAGCCCCTCATATAGCGAAGGCATAAAGAAGACGTCGAACAGCGAGTAAAAACGAGCGACGTCAACGCGCACGCCGGGCATGACGACGGATTCGTTTACACCAAGCTCCTTAGCAATGGCCCTAACTCTGTCCATGCCATCTCCAGCGCCCAAAATCACCCACTTAACATTAGGAATACTGCGCTTCAGCTCTGCGAACACCTTGACGCCAAATTCAAAGTTCTTTTGCTTGACAAAACGACCGACACTTCCAATAACGGGGTCACTATTGCCAATGCAGAGTTCAGCACGCAGGGAAGCATTGGAGCTATCGTCATATGCATAATTGCTGAGTACGATTCCATTTTTCATTACAGCAAACGGCTTATTTCCAAACAGGTATCTACCAGCTTCATCAGAGCACGCCACCCCATCAGTTGCATACCTCTTGCCCCACGCAATCAACGGAGCATTTCGAACACGATGAAGAACGTTGTCAGATGAACTATTCAGATGACTATGTAGGACACGATGTTCGATGCCGGCACGCTTAGCCTCCCTGAGAACGCAAAAAGCCGAGTTGGGCATATGACAATGCACGATATCGTACTCGCGTCCATGCTTAACGAAAAACTCTTCGACTTCTTTAATGAACTGGCCAAGCCCCGCAGAAGCGAAAGACACCGTATAGACACGAGAACCGTGCGCAATAAGCTCCTGATCATAAGTGCAGTCACGCAAGGGTTTACCATTCAATGTTGCATGGTGTAGATAATCAAATACAACTCGATGCTCATCAATGCCCAAAGACATGTTATGAACAAATTGAGAAACACCGGCAGAACGACTTAATGAGGGAACCACTTGGAGAACATGAATTGGAGATGAGGTAATCAAGCTAGTCAACCACCGTAACAATTGCGTCGGCATGAAAACGAGCAGAAACGCATGATTGGGCATTCTTTGAATAATTCCCTATGGAAATCAGCATGACCAATTCCTCCCAATAGGGTAGTTTCAATAGACCGCGAATCGCTTTTTCAGGACCTCGTCTTAGCATTGTATTGAGCGGACAAGAAGCCAAACCCTGCTCTTCAAGTGCCAGCAATAACGCCATTGCAAAAATGCCGCCATCAACAAAGCCCTCGTTACGTTCTTGCGGTCCAAAGTAAACCCGATTATCAACCGTCAACACGACGAGCATTGGAGGCATCGCGTAGCCTCTGAATCCACTTGTAATTCCTAATGTCTCATGGATGAGTTCCTGGTTATTGATAATCCGAACTCTTGTTGGTTGTCGATTGCATGCAGACGGAGCTTTGGTGGCCGTCTCGATAGCATTAATGACCTTTGTCAACGAAACGGGTGTATCAGAATACTCTCTAACAGAATGACGGTTACTTAATAGCTCGTCAACAGAACCTGGAATAATGCCTGCCACAGCAAAATCATGAGCGATTTTGCAGCTTCCACCGGGATATAAAGGCTTTGAATCCAGTTTAGAAAACAGTTGGTCGCCAATTGCTTGCATAAACATATGCGTATATTCAGAACTATTCTCATGTCTGTCACGATATTCGATTAGCGCACCCAAGGCGGATTGATAGGCCAGGCTATCCGTACTTCCACCCATATCTTCAAAGACATGCATGTAGCGAGAGAGTTCGGCGAGGACCTTCACTCCAAATCCAGCACGAAAGTCCTCGTGGCTCAACCCTTTTTCAAGCTGATGGGTACAATAAATTATATGAGCTTCTGCTTGCTCTGCATATTTGATCTTGTTTCGAGAATAAGACTTCCCGAACCGTGCCGCCTGCCGCATTGAAGCGGCGAGCAAACTTGGATAGCCATTAAAAATGGCCCTCGCAACCCCCATGACAGGATCAGGCAAATGATCCTTTAAAGCAGAAACCGAAATATTTCCCATCATATTTCCTAAATATCCAAGGCTTTTTCAATAAAAGAAAAGGCTTCATTTCGTTTGAGATTAAGCTGTGCCTGAACCGAATTGGAGTCGTAATCAAGTTCAGAAATAGTCAGATTTCCAAAGTCATCCAACAAATGATTGTCAAGATTAGTCATATTTAATAGGTTTGAAATTCTTCCGTTAAAACGACCAGGGCTGATGGCGACAAACTTCTTTCCAAGATTTACGGAATAGGCAGTTCCATGGAACGAGTCCGTAATGACAATTTCGGCCCCAAGGAACAGAGAAAGGAACCTTCCCACGGAAGGACAGATAACAGCATTCTCGCCAGAACGCTTCTCATGCACACCGTATGCAATTCGCATAACCTTGAGACCAGTCTTCTTGGCGACCCTTTGTACATAAGAATCGAACTCGGCATTACGGTTGAGCTGATAGACCAGAACATAGGGTTCCGGAGAAATCCAACCATCTGCAATTGCTTCCCAATCATCACGATTCAACATGAGCGTGGGATCGATAACGGGCATAGCCCCATGGACACCGATAGAATCAAGAAGGTCAGCCGCCTCTTGCTCGCGTACAGAGATACAAGAGTAAGAGGAGAGAGCCTTTCTCATCGGCTCAGCTTCCCAATCCTCGAGCGTGGCCTTGCCGATACTCGCAGCATAGGCAATCTTCTTTTTCCCCTCGGGAGCAAAGGAGAGATAGAAAGCACGGTCAAAACCGTTATTCCAAATGCTATTCCAAACCTGATCGCTACCAGTGCAGTAAATATCTGCTACCGGAGGATTCGCGTCCAACTCATCTGCGGAATAGTACGAACGCTCAGTCAGCGCAAGCTTGGAATGTCTAAACTCATCAAGGGGGGCGCGTCTCCTTGCAACCATACGAGAAACCGGTATTTTTGCAATCTGCTTGACGCCAGGAACCTTAAATATAGGCATCTTCTTTACGAGCTGGCCGTTAAGGGCACGATCCACTTCGTTTTCGGGAATCGCATCCTTACGGTAGTAATCAATTATTTCGGCATCTGCTCCCACACGAGCCAAAACAACCTGAGTTGCATAGGTCTGCAGGCAGGAGCCATAGTTCGGCGAGTTATGGAGTGTTATAACTCCGACTTTTCGAGACATGCACAAACCTACTTTCTGAGTAATTTCTTATAAACAAACGAACGAAGTCCGTTAGGCATGACACAAACAACGGCATGCGGAACAAATGAGGCAACAAAATCAACAGGGCTAAACCAGCCAGTACGCAATTGAGCAAACTTGAATTTCCAGATATGCGGTAGATACGAAGGGCCGCCTCTGCGAGCATAAAAATCGGAGCTCACGCGCATCGCCACAAGTGGTTCAGGTAGATTATCTGCGCGACAGCCACTGGCTAGCATCCTGTTAAATAAATCCCAATCTTCGAAATAAAGATATTCAGAGCTGTAATTCCCAGCCTCCAGCACCTTAGTTTTTTTAAACGTCATAGGTGGGTGGCGGAAAGGATTTCGACGCTTGGAACAAGCGAGAATATTGTCCAGTCCCTTGGGCAAATTCGTCGAAGCGATTGGCGTCTCAGGAGAGTCAATAAACTCGACGACATCGCTACCGACCATATCGAGCCCGCTTTCAATAGCTGCAAGCTGCTTTTCCATACGGTCAGGACGCGCCACATCATCGGTGTCCATACGCGCAACGATTTCATTAGAACAGGAGAGTACGCCCTTATGAAGAGCATATCCTAGTCCATGGTTCTCACTGTAGGAAACAAATTTGAACAGATCGGGCCACTGCGAGTTATATTCGGAAAGAACCGACTCGAGTTCAGCAGTCAAGGGGCCGTCCTTAACCATTACGATCTCGGCCGGAGGCACGGTTTGGACGAGCATGCTGTCGAGGGCCTGGCGCAGAAACGTAGGGTTTTCTTTTTTGTAAATGCTCATTAATACGCTATAAGCGGTCGTGGCGACTGAAGTGGTCATCTATCGCCCCGTCCTCTTCTTGCCAAACATGGCACCGAAGGTGCCGGTAAAGCATTTCCAGTCCGTGCGGAAGCAGCGGTTCCGCACGTAGTTGAGCTCGATTTTCTGGCGCAGGCCGCTCCCGAAGGTGGCGGAATTACGATCAGTCGCCTGCCACAGGCCGGTGATGCCAGGCTGCACAGATAGCAGTTCAGCCTTCTCCTCGTCGGAGAAGTGCTGCTCAAGTTCGTCTCTTGTAATGGGACGCGGTCCGATGACGGAAAGGTCGCCGTTCAGCACGTTCAGGAACTGCGGTATCTCGTCAATCGAACACTTACGGATAAACTGACCGACTTTGGTAATGCGGGGATCATCGTCGACCTTGCGCTCAACTTCCCACTGATGTAGCTGCTCAGAGCTCAGATACTTCTGTACATTGCCAGCGTCGGCGACCATGCTGCGAAGCTTAAGGATCTTGATAGTCTTACCGCCCTTGCCGACGCGCTCCTGTGCGTACAGCGGGTTTCCGGGAGATTCAAGACAAATGAACGCACAGACAATGGACACTGGAATTACCAGCACCACGCTCACGCAAAGGCTGAAAACAAAATCAAACAGCCTCTTTAAAAAACGGTAAGCCAGCGTACCGCTCGGTTGTATCTTCTGAACGGACAGCGACTCCCCCACAGAAGCACTGCATTTAGTCATCTCTTTAGTAGCCAAGTTCAAATCCACGTCCCTGATACCAGGGCCCCCCCCATCGATGAAATCAAAATGCGAATGAATTGCTAGCGCGACGTCCCCTTACGTTTTGCTGGGAACGTCGAGTGGCAGCAGCTCCCTAAATGTGGAGTCACCCTCGCCCACGTCTACCAGGCACCAGCGCTTATGACGGTCAATCTTCTTTACACGGGCCTCTTGCCCCACCAAGGGCCCCTGTTCTATGTGCAACACGCCGTCTTCTATGCGCGCAACGCTGTTGCGCACCACGCCGTCGTCGTCAAGCACGCTGCGGTACCAGTCCTGCGCATCGTCCGGCATGGGCATGTACGCCCGCTCCCTGCTACCGGCGATGCGACAGCCAAAGCTCAACTGGGCCAGGGCCCTATCGAGCGCGGCGGCATCGTGCGTGGAGACGAAGAAATATTCCTTGTACATAGGTTTGGTTTGGAGCGACCAGGCGCCATCCCGCTTAAACCAGAACTCCTTTTGCATCACAAAAGCGTCCTGCATAAGGTTGTGCGGGATAATGCGGCGGACCTTTTCGCAGGTCTCGCGCTCTTTTCCATTGGGGGTGTGGACAAGATACCAGCGGACGCGGCCGTGCTGGCTGTTGGTGGTGGCGCCGTTAAATGCGCCCGGCAGCTGCTCTTGGCGCCGTGTCGTCTGCTCCATGTTCTCGCCCCCCCTCTTTTGGCTTTGCGATGCACGCAAATACAGGGGCGTTTAGAACAGGCTTCTCGCTCGCAGCTAGGCGCAGTCGCAAAAGTACAGGTTTTTGTATCTTTCGACAGACGACATTATACGAGCAATTAATCAGCGTTTGCCCAGATTACGCAAAATGTACTGCTAGTAGGTACATCTCCATACCCCTCTATAAAAACCTGTACCTTTTTGTGCAACAAAAAAAGCCGCTCAACCAGCGGCTTTTCTTATTTTGGCATGAAAAAAGGCGACTGTCCTTTGTGGACGGTCGCCTTTGTTAATTGTTGTGAAGTTTGCCTTAGGCGCGAGTCTTAATCTCCTCGGTCACCTTGGCAACAAACTCGTCGATGCTCATCTGAACGGTCTCGTTGGAGCGATCGCGGACGGAGATGTTGCCGGCCTCGACCTCCTTCTCGCCCAGGATGAGCATGTAGGGCACGCGGTCGATGGAGCGGGCCTCGCGGATCTTGTAGCCGATCTTCTCGTCGCGGTCGTCGCAGACCACGCGAATGCCGGCCTCCTCCAGCTTGGCGCACACCTCGTGAGCGTAGTCGCGGCTCTTCTCCGAGACGGGAAGTGCCTTGACCTGCACGGGAGCCAACCAGGTGGGGAACTTGCCCGCAAAGTGCTCAATCAGAATACCGATGAAGCGCTCGATGGAGCCAAAGCACACGCGATGCAGCATGATGGGGCGCTTCTTGGTGCCGTCGGCGTCCACGTACTCCAGGTCAAAGTTGAGCGGCATCTGGAAGTCGAGCTGCACGGTGCCGCACTGCCAGGTACGGCCGAGCGAGTCCTCCAGGTGGAAGTCGATCTTGGGGCCGTAGAAGGCGCCGTCGCCCTCGTTGACCTCGTAGTCCATGCCCAGCTTCTCCAGAGCGGTACGCAGGCCCTCCTCGGCGCGTGCCCAATCCTCGTCCGAACCCATGGAGTCCTCGGGGCGGGTGGAAAGCTCAACGTGGTACTTAAAGCCAAACTTCTGGTACACGGAGTCGATGAGGTTGACCACGCCCACGATCTCGTCGGTCAGCTGGTCGGGACGCACAAACAGGTGAGCGTCGTCCTGGTTAAAGCAGCGCACGCGGAACAGGCCGTGCAGGGCGCCGCGCAGCTCGTGACGGTGTACCAGGCCAATCTCGCCGGCGCGGATGGGCAACTCGCGGTAGGAGTGCGGCTTGGAGGCGTACACCAGCACGCCGCCCGGGCAGTTCATGGGCTTAATGCAGTACTCTTCGTCGTCGATGACGGTGGAGTACATGTTGTCCTTGTAGTGGTCCCAGTGGCCCGAGGTCTTCCACAGCTGCTTGTTCATGATGAGCGGCGTGGAGATCTCCACGTAGCCGGCCTTGTGGTGGATCTCGCGCCAGTAGTCCAGCAGCGTGTTCTTAAGGATCATGCCGTTGGGCAGGAAGAACGGGAAGCCGGGGGCCTCGTCGCGCATCATAAAGAGGTCCATCTCGCGGCCGATCTTACGGTGGTCGCGCTTCTTGGCCTCCTCCAGCATGTGCATGTGCTCGTCAAGCTCTTCCTTGGTGGCAAAGGCGACACCGTTGATGCGGGTGAGCATCTTGTTGTCCTTGTCGCCCTTCCAGTAGGCGCCCGAGACGCCGGTGAGCTTAAAGGCCTTCAGCGCCTTGGTGTAGCAGATGTGGGGGCCGACGCACATGTCGATGTAGTCGCCCTGCTGGTAGAAGGTGATGCGGGCGTCGTCGTCCAGGTCGCCGATGTGCTCGACCTTGTACTTCTCGCCGCGCTCCTCCATAAGGGCGATGGCCTCGGCGCGGGGCTTCTCGTACACGGAAAACTTGAGGTTCTCCTTGACGATCTTCTTCATCTCAGCCTCGATCGCGGGGAAGTCGTCCTCGCTGATCTTGACGCCCTCGGGCAGGTCGACGTCGTAGTAGAAGCCGTTGTCGGTCGCGGGACCGTAGGCAAAGTCGGCCTGGGGGTACAGGCGCTTGATGGCCTGTGCCATGATGTGCGCGGCGGAGTGGCGGATGACGTGCGTGACCTCGTCCTGCGGGAGCTCGGCCACCGAACCGTCATTGTAGAGTGCCTTCATGGGTATGTTTTCTCCTCTCGGATGCCCGATGCAAGTGCGTGCGATGCGCTCGGCGTTTTTGACTTGCATCATTATAGGCAGGTTGCCTTGGTATACAAGCGCCCGCCGCACCTTAATGGCACGGCGGGCGATTTTCTACGCATGCTTCATCGTGTGGGGCGGGGTTTGGGGCGCGCGTGGCTTGCGCGGGACGCGCGGTGCCCGTGGCTTGCGGCCGGCCCAGCGATGGATGCGTTACTGGATGCGAGTTCGGCAGTAGGGGCAGACCTTCCAGTGCGCATCGAGCGGGCGATGACAGCTGGGGCATACGTTGCGAACCTGGGTATCACACACCGGGCAGACGACGAAGTCCTTCTCGATGGGGGCGCCGCACTGCGGGCAGGTGCCGTACTGGGCAAGCTGGCGCTCGCGCAGGGCCATGTCCAGCTCCTGCTCCTCGCGGTCGGACGCGTAAGAGTGCGGACGCAGGACCAGGTAGGCAATGAGGCCTACAAACGGGATGAGGGCGATGATGCCCCATGCCACGTAGGCGCTGGCGCCGCGACGGCGAGCGTCGATGAACACATAGACGACCGACAGCACATACAGGGCGATGATAAAGCCAACGAAGGCATAGACGACGCCCATAAGCTGCGGCGACATGAGCTCGGAGATGTACTTTGGACATTACGGGAACCTTTCGGAATATTAACAGTCCGGTCAAGTTTACCACGGGGTTTGTTTATATGGGACCACGGCTAGGCGCGGGGCTGGCGCGGACACAAACATCTCAATCTGTAACAGGTGGGAGCGGAATCCGGGCCTAGATGTTACAGATTGAGACGAACGGAAGGGGCGCCAGACTAACGTCTCAATCTGTAACATCTAGAACCCAAATCATCAGTTAACTGTTACAGATCGAGACGAACGTTTGCCGTAGCTGTCGGCAGACGAGCTTGTCGACGTTGCTGGGTCTCCCCTCGTCTGCCGTTGGCGGGTGTTGCGGGGCTGTTCGCCGCATTGCCGCCGCGCTGGGGGTGTGTAGACCGTAGGATAGTCTTATTGACAGCCTGTCAACTCGTCTGGGAGGCACTGTGACAGAAACGTTTGATATCGCGATTGTCGGCGCGGGCATCACCGGATGCGCCATCGCGCGGCAGCTCGCGCGCTATGACCTGTCCATTTGCGTGGTCGAGGCGGCTAACGATATTGCGCTGGGCGCGTCGAAGGCCAACGGCGGCCTGGTACACGCTGGCTACGATCCGGTGCCGGGCACCGTAAAGGCGCAGGTCAACGCCCGTGGCTGCGAGTTGTACGGTACGTGGGCGCAGGAGCTGGACTTTCTGTTCCGCCGCACCGGGTCGATGGTGTTGGGCTTTAACGACGAAGACCGCGCACAGCTGGAGAAGCTGCGCAGCAACGGCCTGGCGAACGGCGTGCCCGAGCTGTCGATTATCGGCCCCGACCGCATCCACGAACTTGAGCCGCGCGCCAGTGCCTCTGCAACGTGCGCGTTGTGGTGCCCCTCGACTGGGTTTGTCGACCCGTTTGAGGTTGCCATCGCCGCGCTGGAGAACGCCGTGGCCAACGGGGTGACGTTTATGCGCTCCGCACCCGTGGAGGCGATTGAAGTTGCGGGCTCGGGCGACGACGCGCGCTTTACGCTGGCGACGCCCGCTGGCAACGTGCGCTGCCGTTACCTGATCAACGCCGCGGGCAACGGCGCCGCCGACATCTCGCATATGGCGGGCGCCGAGGAGTTCCAGATGGTCTGGCGTCAGGGCAACATCGTGGTGCTGGACAAGGAGCCGCGCACGCTCATGCCGCTCTACCCCGTGCCGACGCCGGTGTCGAAGGGCGTTATCGTGACGGGCACCGTGCACGGCAACACCGTGATCACCGCGACGGCCGCCGTGCGCGAGCCGGGCGACACGCAGACCTATGCGAGCGATGTGAACGCGCTGCTGAGCGGCGCGCGCAAGCTGGTGCCCGATCTGGATACGCGCCGCGTGGTGCGCGCGTTTGCCGGCGGGCGTCCGGTCATTCAGGGAACGAACGACTTCTTTATTGGACAGTCGGCCGTGGTGCCGGGGCTTTTCCAGGCGGCGGGCATTCAGTCGCCGGGTGTGGCAAGCGCGCCGGCCATTGCCGAGCACATGGAGCTTGTGATGCGTGAGGCGGGCGTGAAACTGCACGAGCGGGCTGACTGGAACCCAATTCGCCGCGCGCCGGACGACTTTGACCGCGCGCCGCTTACGCGCAAGGAAGAACTCATTGAGTCCGATCCCGCGTGGGGGCAGATTGTCTGCCGCTGCGAGACTGTGCCCGAGGCCGAGATTGTGGCCGCGATTCGGCGCCGCCCGGGTGCAATTTCGGTCGAAGGTGTCAAGCGCCGCTGTCGTGCCGGCATGGGTCGGTGCCAAAGCGGCTTTTGCCAGAGCCGTGTGGTGGCGATTCTTGCCCGAGAGCTGGGCTGCGACCCCAGCGAGGTGCTGTTGGAGGATACCGGATCTTGGCTGGTCGAGGGACCTTTGAAGGGAGTGCGCTAGGATGGCGGAATTCAAATCGAGCGCGATTGATTGCGGCGTCGTGGAAGCCGTACAAACGCAAGCCTTCGACGTGGTCGTTATCGGCGGCGGACCTGCCGGCATGGCGGCCGCGCTGGCCGCGCATAAGGCAGGCGCACGCGTGGCCATCGTGGAGCGCGAGCAGCATCTGGGCGGCATCCTGCGCCAGTGCATCCACCCCGGCTTTGGCCTGTCGCACTTTAAACAGGAGCTCACCGGTCCCGAGTACGCGCAGCGCTTTATCGACCAGGTGCACGCAACCGACACTGCGCTGTTCCTGAACAGCATGGTGATTGGGATTGATTCAGGCGAGCCTGCGGAAGACACCGCGGTCCACACCGTCACGCTCATGAGCCCCACCGGCATGCTGCAGCTCACCGAACGGGCGGTTGTCCTTGCCATGGGGTGCCGCGAGCGCACCCGCAGCGAGATCAAAATTCCCGGCAGCCGACCCGCCGGCGTGTTTACGGCCGGCTTGGCGCAGCGATACATCAATATCGAGAACCTCAAGCCCGGCTCGCGCGCCGTCATTTTGGGCTCGGGTGACATCGGGCTGATCATGGCGCGCCGCTGCACGCTCGAGGGGATTTCGGTCGAGGGCGTGTACGAGCTCATGCCGTACGCCAACGGCCTGCGCCGCAATGTGAAAAATTGTCTGGACGACTTTGGCATTCCGCTGCATCTGTCTACCACGGTCACGCGCGTGATCGGGCACGACCGCGTGGAAGCCGTCGAGGTGAGTCAGGTCGACGAACGCCTGGCGCCCATTCCGGGGACCGAGCGCATTGTTCCGTGTGACACGCTGCTGCTTTCGGTGGGCTTGATTCCCGAGAACGAGCTTTCAGTTGCCGCGGGCGTGGAGCTTGACCCGCGCACGCGCGGCGCCGTGGTGGACCAGAGCCTGCAGACGGGCATACCAGGCATCTTTGCTTGCGGCAACGTTCTGCACGTGCACGACCTGGCCGACAACGTGACGACTGAGTCCGAGCGCGCTGGCGCAGCTGCGGCCGCGTACACGCTGGGGACCGGCGCGGGCGCCGTTCCGGACTGCGAGCTCTCGGTCTCCCCTGCCGGCATCGCGGGCTACGCGCTGCCGGGACGCATTACGACTGTGGCACTCACCAAGCTGAACTTCCGCGTGCGCCGGCCCGTCGACGCCGCCCGCGTGCGCATTCTGGCAGGCGACGAGGAACTGTTTGCGGGCAAGGGACGCGCGTTTAAACCGAGCGTCATGGAAAGCTTCCCGCTGCCGGCAAAGGTCATCAAACAAGCGCTCGACCTGGGTGCTAGCGAAATTGTCCTGTCCGTCGATCCCGTCGAGGAGGCATAGACTATGAGCGATAACGCAATCGAAACGCTGCAGTTCAACTGCACGACCTGCCCATCCGAATGCCTCCTGACCGTAAAGGTGGAGCGCGACGCCAATGGCGCCGTGGTGGAAGTGCGCTCCGTAACCGGCAACAACTGCCCGCGCGGTGATAAATTCGCGCATCAGGAGCTCACCTGTCCCATGCGCGTGCTCACCACCACCGTTGCCGTATCCGGCGGCGATGAGGCTCTGCTGCCCGTGCGCACCGCCGATGCCATCCCGCTGGCACTCCACGCCCAAGCCATGAACCTCATCCGTGGCCTAGTCGTCAACGCCCCCATCCGCATGGGCGACGTCGTGCTGGAGAACCTCCTCAACACCAACATCGACCTCATCGCCAGCATGGACATCGACCGAGCCTAAGTAGCTAATTGGGGACGGGGCTCTTTAGCTAATTGGGGACGGGGCTCTTTAGCTAATTAGGGACGGAGCTCTTTTAGCTACCCCGCCATCCACCCGGTCCTCCTCCGCAGTTGCGGTGAAATACGGACTGTTTTATGGCTTCAGGCCGCTAAACAGTCCGTATTTCACCGCAACTTATGAGGGCGCGCATGGGATGCAAAGGAGTGTCCCGAAGTGCCGGCATAAAAGGAACGTCCCTATGTGCCGGGCTTGGGATACCATGGTGGCAGCCTAGCGAAAGGATGTTTCATGGCACATGTCGATGACCAGCGCGTGGCGCGCGTGCTCGATGCGCTCGAGGCTCAGCACCCCGGTGCGCAGCTGCTCGTAAACGACCCGTGGTCGATTTACTATCTGACCGGCTTTTATGCCGATTTGTTCGAGCGTTTTTGCGGTGTGCTGCTCGCGCGCGATGACGAGCCCGTGATCTTGGTCAACGCGCTGCATCAGTTGCCGGAGTACGACAATGCCCGCGTCGCCTATCACACCGACACCGAAGTCGTGACAGACGCTATCGCTCGCGAGGTCGATCCGACCAAGCCGCTTGGCATCGACACCGTCATGCGTTCCGGCTTTTTGATGCCCCTTATGGAGCGCCATACCGCGAGCGAGTTTTTCCTAGGCGATTTTGCCGTCACCGCTTCACGCACCCACAAGGATGCCGCCGAGCAGGAGCTCATGCGCATGTCCTCGGCCGCCAACGACGCCGTGATGGTCGACGCCATCAAGCTCGTTCACGAGGGCGTAACGGAGCGCGAAATTGCCGACCAGATGCTCGGCCTGTACCGCAAGCACGACTGCGAGGGCTTTAGCTTTCCGCCCATCGTGAGCTTTGGCGCCAACGCCGGCGATCCGCATCACGAGCCCGACGACACCGTACTCAAGCGTGGCGACGTGGTGCTGTTCGACATTGGCGGACGCCGCTGCAACTACTGCTCGGACATGACGCGTACATTCTTTTGGGGCGAGCCGGACGAGGAGACGGAGCGCATCTACGATATCGTGCGCCGCGCCAACGAGGCCGCCGAGGCGCTCATCGCGCCGGGCGTGCGCATGTGCGATCTGGACCGTGCCGCGCGCGACGTGATTGAGGACGCGGGCTACGGCGAATACTTTACGCATCGCCTGGGACACTCGATCGGCCTGCAGGACCACGAGCCAGGCGACGTCTCGCTCGTCAACGAGCAGGTCGTGGAGCCGGGCATGACGTTCTCCATCGAACCGGGCATCTACCTCCCCAGCCGCACCGGTGTCCGCATCGAGGACCTGGCCCTGGTGACCGAGAACGGCGTCGAGATTCTCAACGCCTACCCCCACGATCCGGTCCGCCTAGACTAGGCACGCCACCAAAGCTCCCCTAGAAGTTGCGGTGGAATACGGACTGTTTAAGGCTTCTAGCCCATAAAACAGTCCCTATTTCACCGCAACTGATGAGGGGATGGGTTAGCGCAGCAAGCCTGCCACTTCGCCGGCTAGGGTAATGGTGCCGGCTGCTACGAAGGGCTCGCCCGCGGCCTCGAAAGCTGCGAGGGCCTCGGATACGCTGGGGTACACGCCCGCGAGCTTGTCAGCGTCCACAAGGGCGGCGAGCTCCTCTGCCGGCAGGGCGCGATCGGAATCGGTCTGCGTCACGACCACACGGGGGAAGGCCGGAATCAGCACGTCGACGATGCCAGCCACGTCCTTGTCGGCCAGCGCGGCACACAGCAACGTGGGGCGGTTCTCCACGCACGGATCGATCTCGTCCAGCGCGCTCACAAAGTTCTCGCAGCTCTGAGGGTTATGGCAGGCGTCAATCAGCTTAAGCGGATCAGTTCCCAGCACATCAAATCGGCCCGGCGTGGGGCAGCCCATAAGCGACGCATCGAGCTTGTCATGATCGAGCTCGCGACCCAGATACCCCTCGCACAGCATAATCGCGCACGCGGCATTCTGCGGCTGATAGGCCGGCTTGACCATGCTCGACGTATAGATCGCACGCGGCGTGGTGCAGCTAAACTCAACCGTATTGCCCACGTGCTCCGGCACTTTGGTCGTGGCATGGTTCACTACGAGCGGCACAATGCCGCACTCGCGACAACGTGCATCCATCACGCGCTGAACACTTGCCTCATGCGTACCCTCGCCCAAAACAACCAGGCGCCCAGGCTTAATAACCGCAGCCTTCTCCACCGCAATGGCCTCGAGCGTATCTCCCAGAATGCGTGTATGGTCGAGCCCGATGCCCGTAATGGCAACGGCGACGGGATCGGTCGCACTCGTGGCGTCCCAGCGTCCGCCCATGCCGACCTCGAGCACAGCAACATCCACCGCGGCCTCGGCAAACACGACAAGTGCGGCAGCCGTCAGCAGATCAAACGGCGTGATGGCATAGGCACGCTCCCCCGCCGCCACACGACGGGCATTCACGCGATGTCCCGCCTCAACAGCGGCGGAAACGCCACGGGCAAAGGCCTCATCGCTCACGACGCGCCCATCGACCTCCATGCGCTCGGGATAGCGCACCAGCTGCGGCGACGTATACAGCGCGGTCTTTAACCCCTCACCACGCAAGATAGCAGCCGAAAAACGCGTGGTCGAAGTCTTGCCATTGGTACCGGCAACCTGAATGCAATCGAAATACTCATCCGGACGTCCCAGCTCATCGAGCATATCGACAACCGTCTCGAGCAGAGGACCAGCATCCCCAGAAATCCGCCCCGTATCAGCAGCAAGTCCCACAGCCTCATCAAACGAAAGCAGCTCAAACGAGAAAGGAACGACATACGACCCCGAACGCTTAGCCATAACCCAAAGTCCCCCATAACAGAAAAAGAGGCCCATCAAAAAGAATGAGCCCCTCACGTTGACAATATCAGCCTTTACCCGCTTGCAGCGAGATCAAGGCCACAACCCAGTGGCCCTAACACGCCAGATGCAAACAACAACGTAAACGAACTAGGAGCGGCCCGATGCTTTGCTCGCCGCAAGTTCCGCACGCAAAGGACAGCACTTAATGTGCTGTCCGTCTTGCGCAGGACTGTCCGCAGCGGAGAGCAAAGCATCGGGACGCGCCCCCGAGTGAACCTTACGAGAAGTCAGCAACCTGAGCAGTCAGCGCCGCCAGGATCTCCTTGAGCTCAGCTGCACGGTCCCTCTTCTTCTGCACCACCGCGGGCGCGGCCTTGGCCACAAAGCCCTCGTTGGCAAGGGTCTTCTCGCAGCCGGCAAGCTCCTTCTGAGCCGTGGCGATCTCCTTCTCCAGGCGCGCCTTCTCGGCCGAAAGATCAACCTTGCCCTCGAGCACCACAAAAACCTCGACGCCGCTGTCGACCACGGCAATGCTCGCAGCCGGCTTCTCAACGTCGGTACCCATGACCAGCGAAGCGGTGTTGGCCAGCGGCTCAATGGTCGAGCGCAGGCTCTCGAGCTTCTCGATGTCCTCGGCGCCGGCGCGCACGACCACGTCGAGCTCGGCCTTGGGGCTCAAGCGATAACGCGAACGGGTGGCGCGGGCGGCGGACACGACGGCACGGCACAGCTCAAACGCGCGCTCGGCGTCCTCGTCGACATACTTGGCGTAGTCGGCGGGCTCGGGCCACTTGGCGATCATGAGCGCCTCGGCGCGGTCAACGTTGCCCTCGGCGTCCAGGTCGAGCACGCTCGCCGGCATGTTGTCCCAGATCTCCTCGGTGACAAACGGCATGAGCGGGTGCATCAGGCGAATGGAGGTATCGAGCACAAAGATCAGGTTGCGCTGCGCCTGCAGACGACCCTCGCCCTTCAGGCGGGCCTTGGTGACCTCGACGTACCAGTCGCAGACCTCGTTCCAGAAGAACTGCTGCACGCCGCGGGCCATGTCGCCAAAGGTGTACTTCTCGATACCTTCGGTGACCATCTTGACGGCCTTGGCCAGACGGCTGAACATCCAGGCGTCGGCCGGCGTCTCCACGACGGGCTCGCCGGGCGTGTAGCCCTCCATGTTCATAAGCAGGAAGCGGCTGGCGTTCCAAATCTTGGTCACAAACGACTTGGCCTGCTCGGTGCGCGGACTGTCGATAAGCTTCTTGGTCTTCTTGTCGATGTTCGCGTCGAACTTGACGTCCTGGTTGTTGGTGCACAGCGTGAGCAGGTTGAAGCGCATAGCGTCGGCGCCGTACATGCCGATGAGGTCCATGGGGTCAACGCCGTTGCCCTTGGACTTGGACATGCGGCTGCCGTCCTTGGCCAGGATCGTCGGGTAGATGACGACGTCCTTAAAGGGCACCTCGTCCAGGAAGTACAGCGAGCTCATAACCATTCGGGCGACCCACAGCGCGATGATGTCGCGCGCGGTGACGAGCGCCGTCGTGGGGTGATGGCCCTCGAGGAGCTCCGGCTTTTGCGGCCAGCCCTGCGTGGCAAAGGTCCACAGCTGCGAGCTGAACCAGGTGTCCAGCACGTTCTCGTCCTGATGCACGTGATGGCCGCCGCACTTGGGGCACACGTCGGTGTCCTCGGTCAGGGCGTCCTCCCAGCCGCAGTCCTCGCAGTAGAACACGGGGATGCGGTGGCCCCACCAAAGTTGACGCGAAATGCACCAATCCTTGAGGTTCTCCATCCAGGTGGTGTAGGTCTGCGTCCAGCGCGCGGGGTGGAAGGTAACCTTGCCGGAGTTGACGGCGTCGAGCGCCGGCCCCTTGAGCTTATCGACGGCGACGAACCACTGCTCGGACAGCCACGGCTCCAGCGCAGCGTCGCAACGGTAGCAATGCATAACGGAGTGATCGAGTTCTTCGACGTGATCGAGCAGGTCGTGCTCCTCAAACCACTTGATGACGGCCTCGCGGCACTCGTCGCGGTTCATGCCGGTAAACTCGCCATAGCCCTCAACGACCACCGCGTGCTCGTCGAAAATGTTGATCTGCGGCAGGTCGTGGGCCTGACCCATGGCGTAGTCGTTGGGGTCGTGGGCAGGCGTAACCTTAACAAAGCCAGAGCCAAAGTTGGCGTCGACATGCCAGTCCTCAAAGATGGGGATCTCGCGGTCGACGATGGGGAGCTTAACGGTCTTACCCACAAAGGCGGCCTTCTCGGGGTCCTTCGGGGAGACGGCGACGCCCGTGTCGCCGAGCATGGTCTCGGGGCGCGTGGTGGCGACGACGATGTAGTCCTGGCCGTTGACCGGCTCGGTCAGCGGGTAGCGCAGGTGCCACAGGTGACCCTTCTCGTCCTTGTACTCGGCCTCGTCGTCCGAGATGGCGGTAGTGCAGTTGGGGCACCAGTTGACGATGCGCTTGCCGCGGTAGATCAGGCCGTCGTGGTACCAGTCGCAGAACACCTTGCGCACGGCCCGGGCGTAGTCCTCGTCCATGGTGAAGCGCTCGTTATCAAAGTCGACGGAGCAGCCCATACGCTTGATCTGCTCGACGATGATGCCGCCGTACTCGTGGGTCCAATCCCAGCAGGCGTCGACAAACTTGTCGCGACCGATCTCCAGGCGGCTAATGCCCTCGCTCTTGAGCTTCTTGTCGACCTTGGTCTGCGTGGCAATACCGGCGTGGTCGGTACCGAGCACCCAGCGCGTGGACTTGCCGCGCATGCGGGCCATACGGATGATGGCGTCCTGGATAGAGTCGTCGGTGGCGTGACCCATGTGGAGCTTGCCGGTCACGTTGGGAGGCGGAATGGTGACGGTGCAGTCGCCCACGCCCTCACGGCGCTTGTAGTAGCCGCCGTCGAGCCACTTCTGCAGGATCGCCGGCTCGTTGGTCGACGGATCGTAGTTCTTGGGCATTTCTTCCATATATCTCTCCCTGTCCCGCCGGGGAGGAATGTAGGCCCGATTTTCGCTCGGTCAGGTCCTGGGCTCGCTCGAAGACCACATTAAGTGGTCTTCGGCTCGTGCGGAATCTACGAAAATCGGGCCTATATTCCTCCCCTTAGGTATCGATTACTTCAGTCTGTAATGACTTCGCCGAGGCTTAAACAAACACACAGAATAACACAGGTAGTTGGGGTTATTGCGTATATATAAAACAGCCTCCGACCGCGGATGGTCGGAGGCTATTTGTAAGCACGTTTTTGGCTGGTTTAGCCGTAGATGCGTTGGGGCTGCTCTTCGCCCTTTACGGAGGCTTCGGTCACGATGACCTTGGAAACACCCTCCTCGCTGGGGAGGTCGAACATCGTCTGCTGCAGCACGTCCTCGCAGATGGAGCGCAGGCCGCGGGCGCCGGTCTTGCGGGCAAGCGCCATGCGGGCGATCTCGTGCAGGGCGGCATCCTCAAACTCAAGCTCAACGTCCTCGAGCTGGAACATCTTGCGGTACTGACGCACCACGGCGTTCTTGGGCTCGGTCAGAATCGACACCAGGTCGTCCTCGTCGAGCGCCTGTGTCTGGGTGACGACGGGCGTACGTCCCACGAACTCGGGGATCATGCCAAAGGCGTTGAGGTCCTGCGGGAGTACCTGACGCAGCAGGTCGTTCTCGTCGACCGAGGTGGGGCCGGCGATCTCGGAGTTAAAGCCCACGCCCTTGTTGCCCACGCGGTCGGCGATGATCTTGTCCAGACCCACAAAGGCACCACCGCAGATGAACAGGATGTTGGTCGTGTCGATCTGCAGCAGCTCCTGCTGGGGATGCTTGCGGCCGCCGGTGGGCGGAACGCTTGCCACCGTGCCCTCAAGAATCTTAAGCAGCGCCTGCTGAACGCCTTCGCCCGAAACATCGCGGGTAATGGAGAGGTTCTCGGCCTTGCGGGCGATCTTGTCGATCTCGTCCACGTAGATAATGCCAACCTGCGCGCGCTCAATGTCGCCATCGGCGGCATTGATGAGCTTGAGCAGGATGTTCTCCACGTCCTCGCCCACGTAACCGGCCTCGGTGAGCGCGGTGGCGTCGGCGATGGCAAACGGCACCTCGAGGATGCGCGCGAGCGTCTGGGCAAGTAGCGTCTTACCGGTACCGGTGGGACCGAGCAGCAAAATGTTGGACTTGGCGAGCTCCACCTCATCCATATCATCGCCGAGCTGCGAATCCAGGCCGTCGTCAAAGGCCGAAAGCGCGGCACCGCCCTCGATCACGCGGCGGTAATGGTTGTACACGGCAACCGACATGGCGCGCTTGGCGTCCTCCTGGCCCATGACATAGGCCGAAAGCTCGTCATAAATCTCGTGCGGCGTCGGCACATGCGTAATGACCTGACGGGCGTCGTCCTCGAGCTCAAAGCCCTCGGCCTCGGGGTCCACGGCGGGCTGAGATGCAGCCTGGCCGTGATCGTTGAGAAAGCCCGGCAGCTTGCCGTTGCGGGCAGCGTCCATAAAGTCCGAAGCCAGCGACTCCTCCAAGATCTCGGAGCAGGCGGCGACGCACTCGTCGCAGATAAAGATGTTGGTCGGACCCTTTACAAGGCGGCGAACCTGCCCCTGCTCTTTTCCGCAGAAGGAGCAGCGGATGGGGTTGCCGTTCTCGTCGAAGTTGTCCTGCATGTTACCGGCCATCCTAGGCGTCCTTCGCGGCAAGGTCGCGCGAGGTGACGATACGGTCGATCAGGCCGTAGTCGAGGGCCTCGGCAGCAGTCAGGTAGTTATCGCGCTCGGTATCGGCCTGGACCTTCTCGATGGGCTGGCCCGAGGCGTCGGACAGGATCTGGTTGAGCTCGCGGCGGGTCTTCTTGATCTCCTCGGCCACGATCTCGATCTCGGTCTGCTGGCCCTGGGCACCGCCGCTGGGCTGGTGAATCATGACCTTGGAGTGCGGCAGGCAGAAGCGCTTGCCCTTGGCGCCGGCCGAAAGCAGCACGGCGGCCATAGACGCGGCCATACCGACGCAGATGGTGGAGACCTGCGGCTTAATGAAGTTCATGGTGTCCAGAATTGCCAGGCCGGAGTAGACCTCGCCACCGGGCGAATTGATGTAGAGCGAGATATCCTTCTCGGCATCCTGGCTCTCAAGATGCAGCAGCTGGGCAACGACCAGGTTGGCGCTGACGGAGTTGATCTCCTCGCCCAAGAAGATGATGCGGTCGTTGAGCAGGCGCGAATAGATATCGTAGCTGCGCTCGCCGCGCGGCGTCTGCTCGATAACGTATGGCACGAGGGCGGAATCGAACTTAGCGATCATACGCATCTCCATTTCTCTTACGGACCAATAGTGGTTCTAGACAAACGTACGGTGCCCGCATGCTATGCATTGGCTGGCACCGTACGAAGCAACCGGATAACCGGTGTATAACTTTACCCCATCACGGGCGCACGCATGCGCTCGTGGGCAAGGTGGCGAGAATTACTCGGCGTCCTTGGCGGTCTCGTCGACCTCGGTCACCTTGGCGTTCTCGACCAGATGGTCGACGGCCTTGGAGCGACGGATGGACTCGCGGACGGCAGGCATGCGGCCATCGGCGATGAACTCGGCCTTGGAAGCCTCGACGTCCTTGACGCCAGCCTTCTCGAACTCAGCGTTGATGTCGTCCTCGGTGACCTCAATCTTGAGCTCGCGGACGAGAGCGTCGAGAGCCAGGGACTCACGGGCAACGTCGTTGGCCTGCTTGTGCAGGTCGCCGATGAACTGCTCCATGGTCAGGCCGGAAGCGGGCAGCCAGGTGTCCAGCGTCATGCCGCGGGCAGCGAGGTTGGACAGGAAGTTCTGGCCAAGCTCCTCAAAGACGGACTGCTCGTAGTCGGCGTCCATCTCGTCGAGCTGCAGGCGCTCGGCGAGAGCGGAGACGCAACGGTTCTCCTTCTCGGCCGGGAGGCGGGAAGCCTTGTCCTGCTCGATCTCGATCTTGATGGCGTCGCGCATGGCGTCGATGCTGTCGAAGCCAAAGTCGGACTTGACGAGCTCGTCGGTGAGCTCGGGGGTGTTGCGGACCTTGATGCCCTTGACGGTGACCTCGACGGTGTGGGTCTCGGCCTCCTCGCCCTCCTCGACCTCGTCGGTCCAGGTGACGGTCTTGACGTCGTCAACGTTGGCGCCAATCAGGGCCTCGTTGAACTCCTTGGGGTTGCTGTCGCTACCGGCGATGAGCATGCGGCCCTCGGCGGCGAAGTTGTCGGCGTTCTCGACGGCCTTGAGGTCGACGGTAACGTAGTCCTCGGCCTCGACGGCGCGACCCTCGACGTCCTCGAAGGTAGCACGGTAGTTGAGGAGCATCTCGACCTGGTTGTTGATCTCGGACTCGGTGACCTCCGCAGGGGGCATCTCGATCTCGACAGCGTCGAAGGAGGAGAGCTCAGCGGCGGGACGCAGGGAGAACTCGACGGTGTAGGTGTAGTCCTCGTGATCCTTGGCGAGGTCGAGCTCCTTGTAGTCACCGCTCTTGGTGGGGACGATGTCCAGCTCGTTGAGCACGGCGGGCTCGTTGGCGGCGATCAGGTCGTTGGTGGCCTGAGCGAGGGTAGCCTCGGCGCCAAGAGCGGAGTCGATGACCGGACGGGGGGCCTTACCGGCGCGGAAGCCCGGGAAGCGGTACTTCTTGGCGGTCTCCTTGTAGGCCTTCTTGATCGCGGCGTCGACGTCGGCGGCCGGGATGGTGACCGTAGCGGTGAGCTTGGCGTCCTTGACGTCAGAAGCGGTGATGTTCAACACGTTCCTCCTCATACTGCCCAGCTTATCTGAGGTGCTGGTACCTTTATGCAACAAGCGTCGCGAGGGCATAAACCGACGCGGGTGCGTTGGTGCGGGCGAAAGGACTCGAACCTTCACGGGAATCCCACCAGAACCTAAATCTGGCGCGTCTACCAATTCCGCCACGCCCGCATGAGCGCACAGACTAGGAATGATAGCAGATACGAGCGGCAAGCGCACGCACACCTTTTACAGGCTCACGACCTCACCACGAGTGCAAAAGGCGGGGCGAGTTGCCCCGCCCCGCCAATTACGATTTGTTCGCTGACCCGCTACTCCCCCAGCAGGGCCTTCTCGGGCGTGATCGGCAGCGAGCGAACCTGATGGCCGGTGGCGTGCGCCACGGCCGAGGCAACGGCGGCGAGCGGCGTGTTGATGACGACCTCGCCGATCGATTTGGCGCCAAACGGGCCCGTCGGCTCATAGCTCGGCTCAAAGGCCACGCGAATGCTGCCGATATCCAGGCGCGTGGGCAGCTTGTAGCTCATAAAGTTGCCGGTACGCAGGCGACCGCGGTCATCGTGCTCGACGATCTCGTAGAGCGCGTGACCGATGCCCTGGGCAATGCCGCCCTCGGCCTGGACGCGTGCGAGCGCCTCGTTGATCACGGTGCCGCAGTCCACAGCCGCCGCGTAGTCCACCACGGTCACCTTGCCGGTGGCCTTGTCGACCTCGACCTCGGCAATGCCGGCCATAAACGGCGGAGGCGAAACGGGCAGGCAGGCAGAGGCGTGCGAGGTGAGCGCGTCGCCGCCCGCGATGTTCTTGACGCACAGGTTGGCAAAGTCGCGCAGCGTGAGATAGCGGTTCTGCTCGCGCGCGGCACGCTCGTCGGACAGGCGCACGTACTGGCCATCGAAGACCACGTCGGCGGCGTCCACGTCCCACATCTGGGCAGCCTTGGCGCAAATCTTCTCACGAAGCTCGGTTGCGGCGTTCTTGGCGGCAAGGCCCGTCACGTACGTGCCCGAGCTCGCGTACGAGCCGGCATCAAACGGCGACACGTCGGTGTCCACGCCGCGCACCACAATGAGCGAGCTCTCAACGCCCAGCTCCTCGGCGGCAATCTGCGCCAGGATCGTGTCGACGCCCATGCCGTTATCGGTGGCGCCGGTGCCGATGGTAATGAAGCCGTCCTCTTCCAGGCGCATGTCGATGCCGCCGATATCCACATTGGAGATACCCGAGCCCTGCATGGTGAGCGCGCAGCCCAGAGCACGCACGCGGTCGCCCAGGTCCACGGCCAGCGGCTTGTCGCGCCAGCCGATCATGTCCATCGCGCGCAGCAGGCAGCGGTCGAGTGCGCAGGCGTTGAGCTTCTCGTTGTAGTACTGCGGCATGATCTCGCCCTCGCACACGATGTTCTTAAGGCGCAGGTCGGCGGGGTCCATGTGCAGCATGTCGGCGAGCTCGTTGACGGCACTCTCCACGGCAAACTGGCCCTGGGTGGCACCGTAGCCACGATACGCGCCGCCGCGGTTGGTATTGGTGTAGACGGCGTCCCAGCTAAAGCGGCTCGCCTTCACATGGTTGTAGATGGGCAGGCTCTTGTGGCCCGAAAGGCCGATTGTCGTGGTGGCATGCTCGCCATAGGCGCCGGCGTTGGACAGCGTGTGCAGGTCGATGGCCGTGATAGTACCGTCGTTCATGGCGCCCAGCTTAACGGTCATCTGCATCTGGTGACGCGAGTTGCCCGCGGTGATGGTCTCTTCGCGGGTGTAGCAGCAATAGCTCGGACGGCCGGTCTGCTGGGTGACGAACGCCACGAAGATCTCGCAGCAGCCCGTCTGCTTGGAGCCAAAGCCGCCGCCGATGCGCGGCTTAATGACCTGCACCTGCGACTGCGGAATGTCGAGCGACTGCGCGACCATACGGCGCACGTGGAAGGGCACCTGCGTAGAAGTGGTCACCGAGATACGTCCAAATGCGTCGGTCGTCGCGAAGGCGCGGAAGGTCTCCATGGGCGCGGTCTGCGTGGCCTGGCTGGTGTAGGTGCGCTCAAAGACGATGTCGCTCTGGGCGAAGGCCTCGTCCAGATCGCCATAATCGCTGGTACCGCTGCACACCAGGTTGCGAGCAACATCGCCGCCCTGCGGGAACATAAAGGTCACGTCGCCCTCGGGGTGGACCACGATGTCGTTATCGAGTGCCTGGGTAAAGTCGAGCAGCGGCTCGAGCACCTCGTAGTCGACCTTGATGAGCTTGAGCGCCTTGTCGGCGGCCTCCTCGGTCTCGGCGGCAACGATCGCCACCTCCTCGTTTTGGTAGCGCACGAGGTTCTCGAGGATCAGGCGGTCGTAGGGACTCGGCTGCGGATAGCTTTGACCGGCGATGGTAAAGCGGCGCTTGGGCACGTCCTCGTAGGTGTAGACGCCCACGACGCCGGGCACCTTCAGGGCGCGCGACGTATCGATGGAGCGGATCTTGGCGCGAGCATACGGGCTGCGCTTGAGTTTGACGATGAGCGCGCCGGCGGGCACCATATCGCCGGTGTAGACCGGACGACCCTCGAGCAGAGCCTTCGAATCCTTCTTGGGCTGCTTGTGGGTGATTTGCTTGTACGAGACGCCGTCGCAGCTGGTGTCGTTGACCGGCAGCTCGGGCATCTCAAAGCCCACCTGCACGCCGGACTCGTTAAGGAAGCGCACGATGGCGCGCAGCTGGCTCTCGTAGCCGCTGCAACGGCAGAGGTTGCCGGCGAGCTGGCGCGAGAGCTCTTCGCGTGTGGCGACGAGGCTCGGGTCCTCCTTGGCGGCGCGGGCGAGCGCCAGCACGTTCATGATAAGACCGGGGGCGCAAAAACCGCACTGCTCGGCGCCTTCGGCAGCCATCGCACGGGCCAGTGCCTCGGACTCGGCCTTGAGGCCCTCGAGCGTGGTAATGGAGCGGCCCTCAACACGGGCGGCAGGAACCGAGCAGCTCAGCACCGGGTCGCCGTCGAGCCACACCGTGCACAGACCGCAGTTGGTGGTTTCGCAGGCGCAGCGCACCGACGCGCAGCCCTGCTCGCGCAGCAGCGCAAAGAGCATGGTATCGGGGGCAATCTGAACCTTGACCTTGCGGCCGTTGAGCGTAAAGGAAAGATCGATGAGTTTGGCAGCCATTAGCGCACCTCGTTAGAATCGACGCCGGGCACGCGGCGGCAGGAATACTCGTCCGTGGCAAACTTTGGCACTTGCACGGTCTCGAGCTCGCGGGCAAGCGCGGCCGAAAGCTCGATGCCGGCAGCGCGACGCACAGCATGAATCGCCAGCGGGGCCGAGATGCGACGGCGGTAGTCGGCCGAGCCCCACAGGTTGGTGCCATAGCTCAGCGCGCGTACGGACGCGGCCAGGGCGCGAAGCTCGTCCTCGGAAGGCTGCTCGGCGGTAAGGCCGCACGCCTCGCCCTGCAGCAGGGTCGCGCGCAGCGGGCGGGCACCCACAGTGACATGCCAGCTGTTGTTCCACCAGGCAGCGGTAACGTTCAGCGAGGGAAAGTCGGTCGCGGCCTTGCGCACGGCCTCGTAGCTCGCACGGTAATCGTGCTTGACGACCACGATGTGCTCGATCACGTCGCGCACGTAACCCATGTCAACAAACTCGGCGAGCGGCACGCGACCGGCGCCCGTCAGCTCAACATAGGAATCGAGCGCCAGGAAAGCCGAGAGCACGTCCGAGAAGCCAAAGCGGCCGTAGATGCTGCCGCCCACCGTGGCGGTATTGCGCAGCTGCACGCCCACGATATCGTGGACGGCAAACTCAAAGACATTGTTGACAAGCGCGTTGAGCTCGACATGGCGCTCGAGCTGGCGCAGGGTGCACATGGCTCCGATGCGAAACTCGGTCTCGGTCTCCTCGATCTGATCGAGTCCGCAGGCCGAAAGGTCAATCGCCGTCGCCACGCGACGCGAGCCCAGGCGCATCCAGATGCCGCCGCCCACAATCTTGTTGTTGCGGTTCTTCTGTAAGAGCTCATAGGCTTCGGCCGCGCTTCCAACACGGACGTAGGTACCGAACTTGAGCACGTTCTCCCCCATCTCTTCACTTGTCCAGTACTTTTAAGTGTACCAAACGAAGGGCCGCGACCTTCCACAGCACAAAAACCTCCCTCCCATCCATAACTTGCGGTGAAATACGGACTATTTGTCGGGCCTAGGGCGCCCAACAGTCCGTATTTCACCGCAACTTAAGGGGCGGTCGGCAGAGGGCCGAGGGAAATGATCCGTTTTCCTCCGTCCCATGCGGATCAAAAAAGGCTCCCAGCCAAGATGGCTGGGAGCCTTCTGCGATGCTATGTCGAGCGAAGATTTAGCAGACGCCCTGGGCGAGCATAGCGTCGGCGACCTTCAGGAAGCCGGCGATGTTGGCGCCCATGACGAAGTTGCCCTCCTGGCCGTACTCCTTGGCGGTGTCGTCCACGTTGTGGAACATGCCGCGCATGAGCTGCTCGAGCTTGCCGTCGACCTCCTCGAAGGTCCAGGACAGGTGCTCGGCGTTCTGGCTCATCTCCAGGCCGGACACGAGCACGCCGCCGGCGTTGGCAGCCTTACCGGGCATAAAGGCAACGCCGTTCTCCTGGAAGTAAGTCGTGGCCTCGATGGTCGTGGGCATGTTCGCGCCCTCGCCGACCACCTTGCAGCCGTTGGCGACGAGCGCCTGGGCGTCCTCGAGCAGCAGCGTGTTCTCGCGAGCGCAGGGCAGCGCGATGTCGCAGGGCAGCTGCCAAACGCCGCGGCCGTCGCCCTCGTGCCACACGGCGTTGGGCTTCTCGTCAACGTACATGGCGAGCGTAACGCCCTTGTCGTGGCCGGAGCGCTTCTTGTTGTAGACGTGCTCGAGCACGGTGTAGTCGATGCCGTCGGGATCCTCGACCCAGCCGTGGGTATCGGAGCAGGCCAGCACCTTGCCGCCGAGCTGGGAGACCTTCTGGACGGCGTAGATGGCGACGTTACCGGAGCCGTGAACGACGACGTTCTTGCCCTCGAAGGAGTCGCCGCGGCTCTTGAGGTACTCGTCCACAAAGTAGGCCAGGCCGTAGCCGGTGGCCTCGGTACGGGCGAGCGAGCCGCCAAAGGAGAGGCCCTTGCCGGTAAGGACGCCGGTCCACTCGTTGGTCAGGCGCTTGTACTGACCGAACAGGTAGGCAACCTCGCGGCCGCCAACGCCCAGGTCGCCGGCGGGAACGTCGGTGTTGGGGCCGATGTGGCGATAGAGCTCGGTCATGAAGGACTGGCAGAAGTGCATGATCTCGTTGTTGGACTTGCCCTTGGGGTCAAAGTCGGAGCCGCCCTTGCCGCCGCCCATGGGAAGGGTGGTCAGGCTGTTCTTGAGGATCTGCTCCAGACCCAGGAACTTGAGCATACCCAGGGTGACCGTCGGGTTAAAGCGCAGGCCGCCCTTGTAGGGTCCAATGGCAGAGTTGAACTCGACGCGATAGCCGCGGTTGACCTGAACCTTGCCCTGGTCGTCGACCCAGGGAACACGGAACATGACGATGCGCTCGGGCTCGACGAGGCGCTCCAGCAGGGCGGCCTCCTCGTACTCGGGGTGGGCGTCGAGCGCCGGCTGGATGGTGCCGAGGATCTCGGTCGCGGCCTGGATGAACTCAGGCTGCTCGGGATAGCGGGCCTTGAGCTCTTCGAGAACTTTCTGCGTGTAGCTCATGCTTCCTCCAATGATGGGAAACGAAAATGTTGGTCGCGGCACCCCATGCGCCGCGAGCTTTATCGTGTATGGATAATATCGCACTGTTGCGGCAAAGTTTCGCATAAGCCGACGGGCGGATGTTTCGTTTTGATTACGATGCAGGTAGAAGCGTTTTTGAGTGCCTGACATGCAAAACCCGTGTTTCAAACCTGTTTCGTCCACGTGTTCCAAACCACCACATTGGGGACAGGCACCTTTGTGGTGGTGCTGACGGTTAGAGGACGAGCTGATGATAGTCGGCGGGGGTTATGCGGCCTTCGGTGGCAGCGCGGAAGGCGGCGAGTGCATCGCCCGAGAACGGCATGGCCCAGCACAGCCCGCAGCCGGCGGTGATGGAGCCGGGCAGCGGCATGATGCGCCCGGGCACACCGGCGGCAAGGCACAGCTGCTCGCATTCCATCACATCGAAGGTGCTATCGAACGAAACGATGATCTTGCGTTCGTGGTCGAGGGCATCACCGGACGGGCCTTCGCGGTGTGCATCGCGATACGCAGCCGCCGCTGCCTCTTCCTCGGCCGTATGTCCACAGCCGCCGCGGCCGCAGGTGCAAGGCTCGGACCCATCGCAAGTGCAAGGTTCTCCCGTGTCGGGACAAATATCGTGAGACATGGCAACTCCAATCGTCTAGGCGAGCAACTCGGCCGCCGCAAACTCCTCGGGCGTATTGACGTTCTCGAAGCAGAGCGTCGAACCCGCGGCCTTAACGATCTGCGGCTCATCCATATAACCGGCCTGAACGCGATTGATCAGGCAGCGAATGCGCTGGCGGTCGCAGGCAAGCAGCTCATGGGCAACCGGCGCACACGCGTCACGGCGCCAGACGGCGCAAAGCGGCTCAATCCCCCGCTCCTCACGCGGCACGCACACATCGAGCGCCTCGGCCTCGACACAGCCAGCAAGGGCACCGATTAGCTCCGAAGAGACAAACGGCATATCACAGGCGACGATAGCAACGAGAGGCAGCCGGGCCGCAGCCAAAGAGCTCGCGATGCCGCGCATGGCGCCCGCAGAGCCTTCAAGGTCCGCCACCACACGCGGCACCAGGCCGCCAAACGTGCGCTCCTCAAGGTAGGCAAGCTCGCTGGGACGCGAAGTCGTAACGACCAACTCGCCGGCAACTGGCGCCAGCCGACCCAGCACGCGTTCGATGAGCGGCTCGCCGCAAAACGCCATGCGAGCCTTATCACAGCCCATGCGCGACGACAACCCGCCCGCCTGGACGACACAAGAAAGATCGGCACGTCTTACGGTAGTCATACGGCAAAACACCTCCATCAGCACGTTCAAAATCCAGCGCACGAAGCTAAATACAGCCGCCGAAATAACGGCGCTACGAAAAGCTCTTACAAAAACAAAACAGCGCCTTTGCGGCACGCAGCAAGACCGCGAGCACAAAAGCGCTGGTAGCGTATGGCGGGAACGTATGTGAATCGAACACATCCAAGACGTTTTGCACGCCTCGCAACGGTTTTGAGGACCGCGGAGCCCACCGGAGCCCATCCGTTCCCAAGTGCGGCGGTATTTTACCAAACCGAAACGGCTCCATCCCAAAAAGACGAACAAGAAGTTGCGGTGGAATAGTTCCTGTATTTGCTGCCAAAGCCTCCAAATAGGAACTATTTCACCGCAACTGAGGAGGCGGGAGCGGGTGACCGGCCTAGCGCAGGGAGCGCAGGCCGCCGGCGTCCTTGTCGAGCACCGTAAAGCGCACGGCATCCAGGTGCTCCAAGATGCTGATGGCACGTTTGCGCGACACGCCCAGAGCCTCACGCAGCACGCTCGTGGTGGCTGCGCCACCGGCATCGGCGATGGCGGCGGCGACGAGCTCACGCGCATGGGCCTCAGCGGCGGCAGACAGGGCAACGTCGCGCTCGACCTTAACGATCGAGCGATTGAGCGAAAGCTCGCGCAAGGCACGCGTCATGGTGTCGCGATCGAGCTGCAACTGCTCGCCCACTTCGGGCAACGTCGGTGCATCGAGGCCGGCTTCGTCCAGCAAGGCAACGATACGTTCGCAGGCCTCGCGCACCACACGCGCCGCGGCGGCAGCGGAGTGCGGGTCGAATACCTCGGCACCCTCGGCGGCACACACGCCACGCGAGCAGCCCTCGGCAATCAGAGCCGCGGCAACGCCATCATCAGCGGCAGGCCACGCAGCATGGGCAACGGCGCCGGGCGTAAAGCC